>ENA-UOTX01000581-UOTX01000581.1-compost-metagenome-genome-assembly--contig:-NODE-581-length-37132-cov-24.054568_pt1 | contig 37132 bp, 37 predicted proteins | sample MGYA00238143_ERZ746982 | MGnify/ENA primary metagenome ERZ746982 (study PRJEB28758, sample SAMN06268862) | compost metagenome | isolation source: single cell | place: USA: California, Emeryville, Joint... | reverse complement strand
AAATGTGGCAGTTGTAAAACCATTTCGTGTGTGAAACATGGGGATATAATGGCAAAGTGCGGGTGTTTCTGTGACAAAGGGTATTGTCGATGGCGAGGTGAGAAAATTTCTGAGGGGAAAATGCTATGAGTGCATTTGCCTGATCTGCTTGAATAAGAAGCCTCGTATTGATAAATTTTAACCTACTTAGAGAAGAGAGAGGAAGATATCCTATTCGTAAAAATTAAAGAAGCGGAAAGAAATTTGAAATTTCATCCATAGTTCTCTCAATCATTGAATAAATATGAATGCAGATTTATTGCTCAGAGAAATGCAAACTGAATAGCATTACTATCATCTAAATTGAACTAAACTTGTGAGCCATAAATCGCCCCTATTATTAGTGAAGACTTTTTGGAAAAGGAAAGAAATTTATTGCATGAATATATTAGTTTCATTTAATTCCATCATCACGAAAATAGTGCCATAAAAAAATGAGTTTATCAACAATTCTTACAATACTAATCAGTTGGAAATACATCTTGTTAGAGATTTTCAGAACGAGGAGATTTATTAAATCTTTCACTTTTTCCCCCACTCGCTTCAGACCTCTGGAGATATTTTACTGCGTACAACTTTCCCAGTGAGAGAACCCTCTTAATTTTCTAACACTAAGAACGTACCTTGATGAGAAAGAAACATGAGCCTCATTTTCATTCGTACACTTTCAAAAAAAGCATTTTACAATATCATCAGAAATTCTCCAAATTTTTTACCCTTCTTGCACTTAAGAGCTTTGCTTATTTTCTGGAACTCTGATTTGAAATATTTAATTAACCAAATCCTACATAAATAAGAAACAGAGCATCTCTGACTTCAACTAAAGAAACTCCAGCACTCTAAGAATGGATTCAATTCAAAATATGGAAAAACTGGGTCTCCTTGGTACTCATCTCACTCTCCACTACCTCTCATCCTAACCATTTCAGGACTTACTCTCGCTGTGACCACAACGCAGAAGGAGACTCTCATTGGAGAGGTTTTCTACTACAGTTCCGAGTCTAAAATCCTTATCCTCAGTAAAGACTTGCCTAATTACTTCAGTCTTATCTCGGTTTAGAGGAGAAAATTCATGATTCGAACAAATACCACTTTAGATACATAAATACTGACTATCTCACAGAATACAAGATAATTAGTGTCAAAAATCTAAACGTACGCAACATCCTTGGTCTCAGAGTGTCATATTGTGCTTTAGGAAATAAACTTTGATATGCCAGAGCTGGATTTTGAGGCAGTCCTGCAAAAAGAGGATGAAAGATTGCATGAAATGGGAGTCTATGGTGATGTGGGATATGCTGATGACGAAGTGGAAGAATACAGAAAATATGTACTGGAGAGATTGGGAAAAAATCATAAAGTGGAAGAGGATGGAGACCACTTGGTCATTCACTCACTCAAGCTCACCATTTATCCACCATATGACCCAGACTGCGTCGAGGGAGAGAACCCTGATTCAGTAAAAAGCATTCAAAAATCGGTAATTATTCCTCTCCTTATTGCTTTAATGATAAATGCGTTTTTCTTGTTAGCTCCGGAAGATCGGCAAAGAATTCGATGAGAAGCAGAAAAGTGGTTTTTAGAAGGGGTTGGTTTACAGTAGATAGTGAGATATTCATACATATCCAAGTTTCTGAATCGAAAAATCAATTTTCTCATTCTTTTGAAAATTGTTCTCTAAAACCAATGATAGTGAATAAGGGAATTAGTCCTTTTGGGACGAAAATAATAAGATAGCCCGTAATTTGAGTATTGATGGTCGTTTCAATAACACGTAGACTTTTGGGATAATGATTACGAAAGGAGAGAGCCTGAAACATCAGAATTTCTGCTGATTCGAATTGTCGAGGCTCATTAAAATTCACAAAATTTGAAATTTACAAAATGGTTAGAGAGAGATTTAGTTTAATGAACAGCGTAATAAGAAAAGTTAATTATGCACGAAAACGATAATCATAGCAAACGTTTTCATTGAAATCCTCGCTCTGAATTTCAAATCACAATGTAGAACCAAGACGCTATCGAACCACAATCAAATCACATTTTCCTAGTAAATGTATGCAGGATCACTGTTCTATCATGATTTGGTGTTTTATATTGATCGAGTCTCTATGTATCGAATCTCTTTGTATCACATTGAGCGAGCTCGGTCTGAGATTGATCGAGGCCCTTGGTGTTCTTTGAGAAAGACTGTCATCATAAATATCAATTTCCAAAGTGTCTTGCAAATCCGCGCTTCTAACCAATTCATCCCCAGTTTAGACAAGCAGAAAAATAACAATGTCACTTACTGCTTAATTATGATAATTATCCGAACGATTTGCAGAATGTATCTGAAAGAAAGGAATATCGAAGGCCAAAAATCATCGTCTCTGTTGATTCTAAACCTGAAAGCAAGTATTAAAACGATGGTTTCAGTATCCACAAAAAAACAATACTCTGTGAATTCATTAGTTAAAAAGCTGCAGAAGAGTATGATTATCACCACCAAAAAACTAAAATCGATGATATTCCACACATTTTTGAAAAATTGCTGGGATCATGACGTTAGAATAAGGTTGACGAAAAGATCAAAAGTACTGATTGTTGAACTGATAGTCGAGCTATGACTTCAAACGTCACAAAGAAAGTCAGAATGGATTCGAGTATGATGCAGATATTGTCTTTGTGGCTAAATTCATACGGCTGTCAAAATTAACTTTGGAGTGGATATTTACTATGTTTCAAAGTCTCTGAACACCTTTGTAAAGGATTAGACATCAAAATTAATGGTAGAGAGGTTTCTTACCCAGAAGAGAATAAACATCGCCAGAGCCAGCTGAAATCCAAGGAAATAGATGTAGCACCGCATCGTGCGCATGTAGTTGACGAGGTATTTGCAATTCATTTGAGTTGAGCTGGTCTCAAGCTAAAGTTAATTTTTCAATTTTTTTAAATCTACCGTATCTGATTCGGAATAAAATTATTTTCCGTTTTGAAAATCCTGAGAACTTAATTCTTTCTCATAAGTTTGTATTTGTATTAGAAAAACCTTAGATATACCTGAAGCTATCATTGAGCAGAGATTATTGGAGAGATGATATCTATTTCCTCTAGATATATTTGATTATTGCTAAATTAACGAGATATCGCCTCAATTAATTAATCGAAATCATCGGAAACTTTCACGTTGACTTTAGCTTTGCTTCTTTAATGGATAATCCACAGATCTTCTTTCAATGACTCTCATAAAAATATCAATTCAATCATCACAGTCAAGTCCTTAGATTATAGACATGTATATCATCAGGATACTGTCTATGTTATTTATTTTATTGTTTTATACGTTAATATTTGGATTTTTGTTTCTTTATCTCAAATAGAAATTTGGCTTTCAATTCGACTTACTGTAGAGATTGAAGTTACGCGTGATTTAGATATATATCATTTAACTAAGGAGCAGACGGGCTTTTTGAAAAGGTTTCAATGTGGGATCATTTTTATTGATCTTGGATTTGGCTCGAGCTTGTATCTTGGGTTTCATTATTCTGATTAGAGACGATGGTGGTGTTGTTGGCATCACCAGTCGTTTGAACTGGTGTTGGCTCTGGCATATTAAACTCCCAGTCTTTTCTTTTATAAAACAACACATACGCAGCAGGTGTGCACACCGCCGACTCGTTCTCAGGATGCACGCTGGAGTCATCGAAACAGTACCACTTTCCAGTTCTGAAATTCTTTCCATACGCAGTGTAATGCCCAAATCCAGTGCTACCGTAATGATTCACGATTCCAAAGAGATCATACTGAAGTTTATGGTTTCCTTTGCTGTCCTTTTCCTCCTCATTCGATTTCGCTGATTCATTATTCTCAACCTTTTTCATCATAATCTCGGCAGTTCCCTTTTCCTTCTCAAGAGCGGCAAGGGCCTCTTGTTCTGCCTTTGTTCGCGGAGGCATATTGATTGGATAGTCCATAGGGAGTTCGTGATTTTTCACAAATTCAGTCAAATCTAAGTCTCTCGTTGGGAAATTAACCAGGGTTTGAATCTTTCCGGAGCCGAAGCCTCCTCCGGCCTTAAATCTCTTAAGATGCACAATCAACACTGGTGGGGCCTTGTAGATTTCCATCTTCTTGAACGCTCTTTGATGCTTTTTGCATTTGTTACAGTACCATTCATTATCAGCTCCGAGCTGCTCAGGTTGCTCGAACTGTCTAAAACAGTCGTAGATTAAAGTACCGCCTTCCTTTGCAGGTTCTGGCCCAGCTGATTTATTTGGGTCTTCGCCTCTCTCTTCTGCGAGCTTCTTTCGGAGGTCAACGCAGGTGTTCAATCTTCCCGTGTCGACTTCCTCAGGGATATTTTCGAAATACAGCTCCATTTCAAGTTGGAAGTCCTTATCTTTAATTTTCGCAAGCACATCTGTGTCGAGTCGCAGCTTATCAGAGCATTCGAGCTCGCAGTTCTCGCATCTTCTCTGTCCACAGAAATAGCATTCTTGGAAACCGCGAGTATTTGTGGAAAGAAGAATCTTGAAATGGCGTTTTCCAGGCTCGAGATCTTCAAAGATTTGCTTGAAGGCTTCTTCGTCGCTGAGTTTCAACCAGCTCTCGCGCTGATCCTCAGGGAGGTACTCATCATAGAGGAATCTGTACATTTTGAAGACTTTCATATAGACTTGTTTCGTGGTATAGGTGGTCTCAAAGCGAATGGTTCTCATGAAAGTGAAAGGCTTTCGGATGACGTTTCCGAAGTAATTGGTGGATTTCTTGGTGAGGGTGAAATCGACGTCGATCCGGGTCTCTTTGGGGATATTCATATCTTCTTCGGTCATTTCAATTGCGAAGAGGTTCTTTATTTTTCTTTTTTTGCGCAGAGCATTAGTGGAGGTTCTTTCGTCTTCGACGACCTCTTTGGAGAGCTGAGAGAGAAAAACGAAGTAAAAAGTGCTGGGGTCCTTTTTGACGAGCTTTGAGGTTTCTAACTTCAAGTCTTTGAGGGTGTGGTCCTTGGTGGGGAAAGAAATAGTCACTTTATAGGCTTTTTCTTTGAGGTCTTTATGGACAAAGAAAAATTCGATTTCTTTCTGTTTTTTTGCAACGTTGAGTGGAAGAGAGACGGACATGAACGGATCGTAGGTGATGGACACACGGTTGCAGTCAGGGCATGTGAGCTGAGATCTGAACTGACCATGAAGCAAATCGACAATCACTGATTGGTTTCTTTTCAAGTGGTTGTACCAGCTTTTTCTTGGAATGGTGTCGTCAGCCTCATTATCGCATTCCAATTGCTCGACAAAAGGCTTGTCTTTGACTCTATTGAGATCTTCATGAAGCCCATCAAGTAAAAAATTCAAAAACTCTTGGGAATCGTGCTGTTGGTAGCCGCTAAACTGCAATGAAGTTAGATCTCATGGTGCAAAAAAGCGAAGTTAATTACCATTGGCTGGAATTGAGCTAGACCGTGTTTGAAACTCCAAGGCGAGAAGACGTTGGAGGTGCCGTACCATAGGTTTCTCACGAGGTTAGCGTACTTCTTGACCAGCTTGCCTTTCGTGCCGAGAGGGTTGGTTTCATTGATTTCATGCTTGAAATAGCCTCGAAGCATGTACTCTGTAAGTTCCCTGAAATTGCTCAAGCACTGCAGCCCGCTGTTCATAAAGCAGGTATTTCCCAAGTTTTGCAAGCCGCAAAGACCAAGAACCGATTGAGGGGTTTCTTGAAGCTCGGTTGATTCTTCTTCGTCTTCAGCTTTGGTGCAGCGAGGTAGATGGAATCTCTTATCCTTCTGCTTACATTCCTCTGAACAATAAGCGACCTATATTAGCAAATTTATTTAGAACCATGCAATTGTTTAAAAAAAAACAATATACTTTTCCACAGGCACAAGGATACTTAAGCATCCCGTACTTCGCACAGCATTCGCACCGTTCAACGGTAGGGACATCAGGGTGAGTGAAGTCCCAGTTCCTGCCTGCTTCCTTGATTTCTACAAACACGATATCTGTGTCAGCAACGTTAGTTTCTTCCATTGCCTTCTCAGGGAATTTCTCGAGGAACTCTCCCTTGAATGGGATTTTATAATCATAGGAAGTCGTTTTGTTGCAGATATCCCTAACATACTCAAATGCCTGCTCTAGGTTGTATTGAGGATCTAAATGCCACATTCGCACGCTGTCGTCGTCGAGTTGGCTGGCGAGAGGATGGTGGATTCTGTGAGAGCCACTGAGATAGTCTCCGCTAGCGCTAGAGTTCAACACAGAGAGAAGATCTTTCTTGAAATCTTTCACGGTTATCTGCGAGAACATCTGAACTCTGTGAGTTGTGAATTTCATAACTCTTTTATGATCAACGTTTCTGAAGAATTGATTGTTAACGAACACCAACTCGAACTAAGAGTAAGGTAAAAACATCAGCGGGATGTTCGATGAGATCATTTTACCGATTTCAGTCTGACTTCGACTCTCTTCTGGCCCGAAGGGAGAGTGATAACTGGTCTTTTTACTTCAATTCCTGGATATTTGGCTTTAAGCTCTTTCCAGATAGCTTCTGATATAATGATGTAATCAACATCAGCTTGAAGCTGGTCCTTCAGGAAAACATTTGCGTAGTGGTTCTCGTCTGAGTATTTGACGGCTAGTTCAGGATTGACGACAATATCTTCATTCATTCCTCCAGGCTTAATCTGACCGAAGAACTGGCTGTTGGGCTCTTTGCCTGAGGTGATCTCGTCATATGATACATATCGCTTCCATTTATTGAACCATCTTTTGGAAAGAATGTGGTAAAAGTCGACCTCAGCAGTCACGAATTCTTGCTCGAACTTATCGAACAACACCTTAATGTTCAAAGCCTCGGCCTTGAGCTCTTCGATCAGTTGAGGAGAGATTGGTTTTGGCTCGAAGTTAGTGTCGAACTCATCAGCTTGGGTTCTAAAGGAAAGGGGAATGATGATTAAAAAATTGAGTGGATGAGGGTAGGTTACGATATGGTGTCCATAGGTTCACTATTCATATTGTCTAATTCTGCCTGTGATCGTGAGTAATTAGGCTTTTGTTTCAAAGGAGGAGTTTACTTTTGTAGCGTTCGAATTTCTGAGATTTTCCAGAGCACTTGCCCTCTTGAATGCTTTTTAAGCTAATATTTATTAACTATTTGTCGAAGTAATCAGGTGTTCGGATTCAGAAAGTCAGACCAGAAATGTCGCTGTAAATCCGAATGGTAAAGAATATTCTCGAATAGAGCAGCAAGCCGGGTACTTTGTCGCGAAATAAAGATACTCAGATCGATCAGTATTGGAGCATCAACAGAAAATCGCAGGAAATTACTTGTTTAGAACGTATATGTATTGCTATGAAAGCTGAGGAGAGATTCCGACATAATGTGGATCTAATGAAAGTGCGACTATTGCTCATAGTGGAAGAAATAAAGGGAAAAAAAAGAAAATGTTTTTCCTCTATTATGTAGAAACTTCGATTTCGTAAGATTTTAATTTTGAAAATAAATGTTTTCGGGTGGGCAACTTTTTGAATCAGAAATTGAAAAGAGATAAAATGAATCCGAGCAGAAGAGAATTGGAATTGTGCTTAGTTAGTTGCAATAACAATCACAACATAATTTTAGAATTGAAATTTAAGGCTTCTATTTTCGGGCAAGGCAACAAATTATTAATCAGCTACAATTCATCAACAAATCTATAGCAAAACCTTCAGGAGGAAGAGAAGTTGCGATGGTAGCCCAAATTCAATATATCATATATCCATAGGAATTAAGAAATTGTGATGAAATTTTGAGCTGAAAAAATAGAGGAATTTGTTAACAATCCACTATAATTCTTATAGCATTCGATAATAAATAATAATCTGCTTAACGTTAGGTTCTCATTAACTGCTTTGCCCAGGAACATACATTTTCAATTGCTTGCTGCTGGCATTCGATTTATTCATTTCTTGGCCTTCGCCAGCCTCATTTCTCTTCAGCGACAATTTCATCCCTCCTTCGACATTAGATTCGTTTCCTTCTACACGAGAACTCAACTGCATATTAACGCCCTCTGATTTTTCAGTACGTGACGGAGAATAATTTATTCCCTCATGACTTGTAACCGCTAAATTTTTTTTGAATTTGCTTTGCCTTTGTAACTCCGTCTCACTCGCTCTCCCTGCCACACTAGTATTTTTCGAAAGCTGTGGAGACGGTGAATTTGATTTCAAGGCGTCCCTGGCGGAGATGACCTCTTGCCGAAAATTCTTAATATCTAACTCATTCACAACGTAAACGTCTTTTTCCATTTGAATCAAATGCATGCTCACAAGGTTTCTCTCGAGGAAGAAATCAGAGATCGACAGTATTACTATAACCAACGAAACGACAGCTTCATAGACGACAAAGGTTGCTACAGGTTCTATCAGCTGATCTTCGTAGACAACCAGAACATGGGCTCCGAGGGATATGACCGTGAAGTATCCGCAGTAGGTAAAAAGCCCAAAGAATATCGGAATGCACCCAACCAAATTGTTCGAATCTGGTCGAAGGCAGAGCTTCCAGAGGATATAAAGCACTACTACCAGCAGGATGCTGCTAATAATTGCAAATAAGTGTAGAAACATGCAGAGAACGAAGAAAATGATGATCATCAAGTTGGGCCTAAGGATGCTGTAGTAGTCGTAGAGGAGGATGAGGCCCCAAGTGAAAGAGACCAAAATATTGAGAAAAATGATGAATTGTCTGATTTGGACTCGTAATGGAGGCTTTTCCTGCTCTGGTTGGTGAAGGGTTCCATCTGTGGGAAGCTGCCGTTGGCGTTTTTTGCTTTTGTTCTTGTTTTTCTTGGAAGAGCGTTTAAGGTCGTCGAAGTTTTGGTTGTTGCCGTTGGGGCCTTCTTGGGGATCTGGTTTTATAATGTTAACTGCATAATGGTTTGATTGCATTTGTGGATTCTCTGGGAATTCATCTTCAAATCGGTGGTGTTTCTCGTTCATGGTGGCTAAGGTTTTTTGTTTGTTTGAAATATTGGTACTCTCGATAATTATCAATTAGAACAGCAGATCTTGTCAGTTATTTCAATATTCAAAATACAAGAGATAAACCAAGATTATTCAATGTATCCCTATTCGAAGATTTTATTTTAGTGAATTAAGATAACAAAGTTTTGCCTACTGCCGGTTAATGGCTGTCTTGCAACCTTCCCAGTTCTTATTATTCTTTCAATGTCTTCAGATTTTTTTTCATATGCAAAAATGATATTGAAAGTGTATGAGACATGTCTGTTTTCACTTGTGTCCAACTGATTGGGCTCTTGAGTTAGTTCAGTTTATTCAACAATTTTAATCTCATTGTGAGCGACACTCAACCAACTGAATAAATATTCTTGGTGGTTCTCTTTTTTTCTTTGTAGGTAGCAGTCTAACATAGCTTATGATTTAAGCCAATACTTGGAATTGCATCGTTTGGACGGTGAATACAAAGAAGGATGGAACCTTCGTAATTTGAACTATCAGATTAGAAATAGAATCGCATATTCTGACCTCATCATTAAAACTCTTGATTAATCCAAATAAGATGATTAGTAAAATTGCTCATTTCATTAATCTAAGACCAGTTTTGATACTTTCTAAATTCTTAAAGTCCCAAAGAGTGTTCTTATTTTCCGAAAAGGACATTGATTTCCAATGTTCAAAAGGTTGCTTTGGGAGCATTTCTTGCGAACTGCATTAAAGTAGACTTTCGGAGCGCCTTCTCTATACTTTTTGCAAAAAAATAATAGAATCTAATGTACAAAGTTCTTTACTTTTTCGGCCTTCCCTAACAGATTCATGATGTTTCGCAATGTGGATTCATCATCTTTGAATGAGAACTTGAACTTGGGTGACTTACTCTCTCTCTCAGAAAAAAATATTTTCGATGACTCCATAGAATATTCCCTTTTACAATGCGATAGAAAGTATTCCTAGAGCTTATTCAAGAAATGCATTGCACAACACTGCTCCATCCTCCTTGGACTAGGATTCCCTGGAATCGCTAAGCTATTATGCAAAACATAAAAGTTAGTGACTTTGCACAAATTTCTCAGCCCATGGTTCAGTGGTTTGTCTAACCTCTCTAATGCATCCACCAATAAATAGCGCTATCTCTCTCTGTTGTGCAATCCTCCTTCATCGATAGCCGTTATAAAGAATGCTCCCTTAAAAAAAGAAAACACAACAACGGTTCCATTGGATTTTCTAGAAAATTACAGTTGATGGCTTTACACGTGTACCGGAGAATTTAAAGCTCAGCAGAAAATCGTAAATTTATTTTTTATTCCACTTGTAGTAGAAATATGAAAAGCTCGGTTACTCTATTTCTCGCATTTTTCTTCTGTGCCTGTGTGATTGCAGCACATGCAGAAGAAGATTACTACAAAATATTGGGCGTTCCTAGAAACGCAGACGAACAAGCCATCAAAAAAGCTTTTAAGAAACTCTCACTCAAGTACCATCCCGACAAGAACAAAGATCGAGTCGATTGGGCCAAAGAACAGTACGTTAAAGTGGCAAATGCCTACGAAACTCTCTCAGATAAAGAAAAAAGAAAAGTTTACGATATGCAAGGAGAAGAGGGTGTTCGAAGAAAGGAACAAGCCGAAAGTCAAGGGCAAAAATACAACGCCGAAGACTTCCAAGGTTTCCCAGGTGGTGGCTTCCCTGGAGGAGGAGGTTTCCCTGGTGGAAAAACCTATAGTTGGAGCACTGGTAATAAATTCCAAGACCAGTCGTACGAAGAGATATTTAGCCATTTCTTCCCTGGAGGAGGATTTGGTGGGCATAGATCTGGAGGGTTCCCAGGTGGAGGATATGGAGGAGGATTCGGCGGATTTGGAGGATTTCCATTTGGCGGTGGTTTCGGCGGCCAAGGATTCCCAGGAGGCGGACAGCAAGCTGGTGGATTCCCTGGCGGAGGCTATGGAGCTGGCGGATTCCCTGGAGGAGGCCATAGTCATGGTGCTGGTGGGTTTCCGGGAGGAGGACCAGGAGGGAAACGAGGTGGTCAAGGAACTCACTCCCACCAACAAGACTTCAATCCGAAAGACCCTTGGCAAGGCACGGATATCACTGAGTTTACTATCGGAGAGATTACATCATTCCTACGCAGACAGCACGTTTGGATTGTGCTATTTTACTACAAAGCTAAAGAGAAGACTATATTCAACTACGTCAAACCATTGAGAGAAACTGCTGAGAAACTCAAGGGTATCGCTAGAGTCTCTTATGTTTACTGCGATGAAGACCAGCAAGACGCCTTATGTGAAGAGCTCGGCATCACCGAAACTCCAACCCTCATGGTATTTCCTTCAGACGCATCGAAAGAGGGCGTAAAGCACACTGGACCCATCACATATGCAGAAATCTCGAAATTAGCCCTATCGAAGATCGAGTCGTTTGTCAAATCAATCAATGACGCCAACTATCAGTACTTCCTCGAGGACGATCCTGACCTGCCTAAATTCATCTTGTTCTCCTCACGCAAGAGCACTTCGCCTTTGTTAAAGGTCTTCTCCAAAGAGTACAGACATCGCTTAGTGCTCGGAGAAGTCAAAGATACCGACAGGAAACTCGTTAACAAGTTCAAAGTGACCAAATTCCCTTCGCTCCTCGTGATTACTGACGGCCCGAAATATAAAGGCGAGTTTTTCGAAGGAGAATTCAAAAAAGAGGCCTTGGAGAAATTCATCAAACAGCATGCCGCAACGAAACAAAAGGGAGCTCTCAAAGGAAACGGCAGACTCGCAGAATTGACTTCTTATCTTGTTAAGGACGGCCGCTGCGGCGAGAACGACGATAAGCTTTGTTTCTTGTATATTTCGAAATCGCGAAGCAAAGAAAGAAATATTATCAATGAGATTTCTGACATCGCAACGAAATACGCGAATGATCCAATTAACTTTTACATTACTGACGCTCAGCGCATCAACTACAGAAATTCTTTCAAGGATGTGACCCAGCTTCCAGCGGTTATCCTTATCAAAGGCAAGAGAGGCCGTTATGCAAAGCTGAATGACACAATTGAACCTAAGAAAATACGCGATTTCTTAGATCTGACTATGGATGGCTCAATGCAATTTACAAAGCTAAGGAACAGACTTGAATGGCTTGGCTTTGATGAACTGTAGATAGTGATTTTATGAAGAATATGCACATGTAACTGTTATTCTTAACTTAAGGATCTTGACAATCAATGTAAACTCCCTTAAGCAATATGAAATAATTCAATAGTTTCAAAAATAAAAAGGAAAATATTCTTATTGGATTTTTTTCTCAACTCCCACTCTTTCCTCAATTACATTATTCATCATATCGTAGAGGACCGAAGGATTGAGCATGCCTCTTCCGTTGAGCTCTTCCTCGAATTTTTCTACGAGTTTAGTATATTGGAAACTGGTGTCCTGGACATTCGCTTGACCAACTGTCGAATAACCTAAAGAATAGAATAACACATCAGCCATTATAACGAACAAGGCTTAATTACTCTTTGCGTCTACAAACATTTGAATTTCTTCAGGGGACAGATTCAAAATATCAATTGAATCGCTGAATTTATTAGGATCGATAGTTTGACGAACTTGCTTCATGCTGGTCTCACGGGCTACCCTGCTCTTCAGCTTTTGGATAACGGCAACCGTGTCTCTGAATAAGCGTCTCATTACGAAAATGAGGTTCTGGTATTGGCTCTCGAGCTTTTTCAGCTGAATCTTTGTTTGTTCATGCCTTTTCACCTCTTTCTCGAGCTCTAGGGTGTTAGTAACTGGGGCTTTTTGCGGTGTTTGTTCTTTCGTTTGCTCTTTCTCGAGAGTCTCAATTCTTGACTTCAGCAGTTTTATCGTCTGCTCTTTGCGTTCAAGGTCAACCTTTAACTTCCTCAGCTGGTCTTTGGCTTTTTCAAGCTCTTCGCTCTCTTCCCGCTTCAAGTCGCCTTGTTGATGGATAATGTCTATCTTCTCTCGCATATCCTTAACGGCTTGATCTTTCCTTGTGAGGTCGGCTTTCAACTGTTTGAGCTTGTCAGTCAAATCTGCTTTTTCGTTCTGTAAAGCCTTCTCGGAGTTTTTAAGAATCTCGTACTTTTCCTGATAATTGAGAAACAAGTATGAGATCGACAATAGGAAAATAGATGAACTCAGTACCTTGAATTCCTTCAATGTGGCTTCTCTTCGACTGATTTCCTTAACTGATCTCTTTAACTTCTCAACTTCTTCTTGCAATTGCTCATTTTCTTTCTTCAAGCTATTTCCATCATTTTGCTTGATGTCTTTCGCTGCTTTCAACGATTGGATGTAGTCTTTCTTTCTTTGGAGCTCGTCTTTAAGTTCCTTAAGTTGGCTTCAATAAAAAGAGATTAGCAAAATCAAGAAAACTTAATTCAAATACCTATTAGCCTCCTGCAGCTCATCCTTGAGTTTTTCATACACTTCTGGTGAATACCATCTAGCTTTCAGCGAATCGAATTCTGTCATCAGCCGCTCGATGTCCTTCTTATGAGCTCTTTGCAGATCAGATATTTGAGTGTTAGCCTCTGCAACTTGCGCCTTTACCAATAAAATTAGCACCGATGCTTCTTTATTCTATAGAAATTACATGAAGGAGCTCTTCATTCTCTCTCAGCGCGTCGATTTGATGCGTAAGCTCATTCTTCAATTGAAGAGCCTGCTTGAGCTCCTCAGTGAGCTTTCTGTTTTCAGTTTTCACGCTCATCAGCTAAGATACTATTAGTCATCGTTTTTTTTTTTAAATACCTTTGCTTCAACGACTGCCAGATCCTGACCGCCTCTCTGAGACTCATTCAAGTCTAAATTCTCCTTGTTTCCAAGCATCGAAAAACTCTTGTCTCCAACGCTTTGTCCCGGTTTAATCGCAGAACTCTTTAAACTGGACATCATTCTCGCCCTCTTTTGACTGAGCGTGTTGAGTTCGTCATTTAATTTCGCAACAGTTTCTTGAGCCTTCTTTAATTGAGTCTTCAAGCTTTCATTTTCACTTTTTAGCTTTGACCCCTTATCTTTCAAGAGAGATATCTGCGAATCTTTTTGCGAGCTGGCAGTGAGGTTGTTTGAGTAGCTTTCTAGTATTTTATCGAGATTTTTCTTTTCTTTATCTTTGACTTTGTGGCTTAAGTCCTTAACGTCAGCCATGAACTTTTCACTCATTATTTGAAGCTGCTTTTCATAAATATCTAAAGAAAGCACGATCAGTATCAAAGAGTTTGAGAAGGAAGTCAAACTTATTGTATCCTCGTAGTTTTTGCTCTGGGCGGTCATCTCTTCTCGCAAAACGGCTATTGTGGCATTAGATTTCTCGAGCTCATTGCGATATTCAGACATCGTTTTCTCCAATTTCTCTCCTTCTCTCTAAATCATCGGGTTCAAAAGATCAGTTATCACAAAACTAAAGCAATGAAGGCTTACTGCTACTATTTCCTCATAAGCAGCGACTTTTTCAGAAAGACCTGTTTTAATTTCCATTTCCACAGCTAGTCTCGACTGAAGTTCTTGAATTTTATCCTCGAACATGGCGATTTGCTTTTCACAGATATCGACTGCCGTCTATATATTTTCAGGATCATATCAACATTCTAAATCAAACTAACGCTTGCTACCGTCATTTCTTGAAGTTTCATCCTTAACTTTTCGCACTCTTTTGTGCTTTCCTCGAGTTGATTAGTGCATTCTTGCAACCTTTTGGAAGCTTCTTGCTCAGTTTCCTGTAACTTATCTTCGACACTCTTTACAAGCCGTAATAGTTCTTCAGTTTCATGCTGTTTCAGTTCGTTAGCGCCGGACTTAAATTGAAAAGTTGATCATATTATCGAGGCTTTTCAGTCTTACCTGGGCAGAGTTCCGCTCTCTTTGTTTATTCAAGAAAAACACATATTCTTTAAGTTCGTTGAACTGAACAGGAGTCTTGGCATCATTATTGCTCGAGTAGCAGCCTCTTGCCTCTAACAACTCAAGTTCTTCTAACCATTTAGTCAGTATATTTGAAACAACCCACACAATTACTCTTTTGGTGATTTATTACTCCCTCTGCTGCCCCTTTCTCCGCCATCAAGCGGTCTCTATCAGCATTGACTCTAAACAACTCTTGCTCACACTGAGCCAGCTTGTCTTGAAGACTTATCAGCTTGGTTTTCAAATCAGTGATTTGAGCATCCTTCTGTCTCGAATCAAGCTCGGAAAGTCTCAACCGACTCGCATTCAATGGATTGTCGTCATCCGATATCGTAAATCTCGGCGAGAGGGTCTGTTTTCGTTTAACAGTCTTCTTCTTCGATGCTGAGTGATTAAATGAAGAATCCTTTCCAGCTTCCTTCTGCGCCGAAGACATCAACGTACTTCCTCCTAATCAGAAAGAAATGAAACAAGGCGAATTTAATGAATTCATTACTGTTGGGGCGACGGTAGGAGCTTTCAGTCATTCTGGTAAAATCATCTCTCAACTCTTCTATTTTTTCATTGAAATACTTCTCGCGCTGGTCCCAGCTATCAGCCTCCACCTTTCGTTCCTGTATTTCTGCGAAGTACTTCTTTCCGAGGTCCCTGTTCTCTTGGGTCAGCATGTCGATCGTCTCCTGATGCATCTTTGTCAATTTGAGAATTTCCGCTTGAGACTCATTGCGTATTCTTAATTTCTCATTCCTGGCCCTCTCTAACTCTTCTTGCAGAATCGAGATCCTTTCCTTTAATTCGTTCTCAATGAGCTCTTTATGAGTATTCTCCATCAAATTCTTCTCTTTCAGCGCGTAGAATTCCTCTCGAAGTGCTTTAACTTGCATCGTTATCTCTTGATTCAATGCCAGATACTCATCCCTTTCTTTATTAGAGCGTTCGGTCTTTAAATTCGCGTCGTTTTTCTCTCTGTTTAATCGCTCAACCTTCGCTTCGTACTCTGAGATCGTTTCTCTTAACACTGAAATGTCTTCTTCTAATTCCCTCACTTTGACTTTGTATTCTTGATTCAGTGTTTTAAGGTTGTGAATCTGATCATTGAGCTCAGTAATCTTTTCCTCATGACTTGTTTTCAAATACACGTTTTCAGATTCAACTTTGCTCTTTATCCTCTCGGCAAGGTTCAATCTTTCGTTTAATAGCTCGTTTTGATCGACTTCACTCTGTAGACGGTCTAACTTGTCCAGTGTCGAGTTGAGCTCGTTCTGCAGCTCCATTATTTTTCTCTTGTAGTTGAATTCCTGTTCCTTCGCTTTCTGCTCTTGCTGCCTGATTTGATCCTCGAGCGCTTGGATTTCATTCTTTAGTTTCAAGTTTTTCTCCATGATTTCATTCTTTTCAGCGACCAAGACATCATTATTGGCATGGAGCATCTTTTCTTTGTTATATGAGAGCATCAGTTCGTTCTCCAGGCTCGATTTGACATTTAGCAGCACATCGACCTCTTTTTTAAAGTTCTCACCGTAAGATGACTTGAGCCCTTCTGATTCGCTCTATTGAAGAAAAGTTAATTAAAGAGGCTTTGAAAAGCGGGTCGTTACAAATGGGTCTCTGCGTGACACTGTTAGCAAATTTTCTGATCTTGCGAAACTTCGCGTTTTATCATCGTTGAGATGTTTGGCTTCTAAAGGTCTGCCTTGCTGATTTTTGTCAGCTTCTTGAGAGCTGAAAAGCAGTTGTTCAAATTCCCTAGAGGATTGATAAGTATATGTTGCAGTATTTAGGAATAGTTACTGTTTTAAGTCATGATACATACTCTCAAGCTTGGAGTTTTCCTCAAGCAGCTTTTGCTCTCTGAATTTCAGATTTGAGACTCTTGCATTCAGTTTGGAGATAACTTGTGCAGTTGGAACTTGATCATCGATTCCTTCCTTCAGTCATGTGACAATTTAGAACGAGAGATAAAGCTGTTTCTTACTGCATGCTTTTCATCGATTCTCTTTGACAGAATCTCGACCTCTTCAGCAAACCTCTGTTTCTCGCTCTCAATTTTCGCTAACGCATCTTCTAACCCTTCACAGCGCTGCTTGTAAGACGCCATGGTCTCCTTGCTCGCTTTAACAGCAGCTTCCAGCTCCATAATCTATATTAACGCATCTTAGTTTAACCAAATCAACCCATTTATCAGCTACCTTAAGGTCTTTTTGTTGCTGCATTCTGCTCGTTTCGAGATCTAACTCCTTAATCTCATGTCTCGCTGTTTGCAACCCAACTATTTTCTCTTCTAACTCCCCGACCTTCTCTTTATGTGAGACGAGCAGCTCGTTTTTCGACCTCTGTTCCTTTTCAAGCGTATTTTGGAGTTTCTGGATAGATTGAGTCAATTCTGAAACCTGCTGCTCCAAATCAGCGATCAATTTTGCTTGCATGTTGTATTTCTCAGGAGTCATTGTAACATGAAGTTCCTCAGCTCTCATAGGATTTGAGTGGAGATATGAATCGTTATGACTCTTTTGATGCTGCTGCTCTTTGATTTGAATGAGTTCGTTTTTCAGTTGCTCGTTCTCAGCGTTGAGCTTCTTTAGAGCTTCCTCTGATTGGTTACGAAGCTGCTGGATTTCGCTTCTTTTGATATCTTCGCCTTCGTTGAACTGCTTCAGCATATGGTCCAATACTCCAGTTTGCTGGAACAATCGGTCTTGGAGATCCGCAATGAGCTTATCTTTCTCAGCGAGCAATTTTTCTACTTCATTTTTGGCGTGTTTTTGCTGCTCAATCAGCTCACGTGTATAAGCATCCTTCTCAATAAACGCTTTGATATTGCTCACTAAAGCGGAGTTATCTGCATGCATTTTCGAGATTTCGTCTCTTAACTCATCAATTTCTCGCAAAAGTCGAGCATTTTCATCTCTAATTTTCTCGGTCTCGACTTGCTGGCAGCTCAAATCATCAATTCGTGTAGTCAGCTTCTCTAACGCGACGTTCTCAGACTTCAATTTATCATTTTCGAGTCTGAAACGCTCGTTTTCTCGGCTCAGCTGAGTCATTTGGATTTCTAACGCTCTCATTGATTCTTTCAAGCTCTGGTTCTCTCTGAACGTCTGGCCTTCTTTTGCTTCATAATCTCCGAGCAACTTCCGCTGATCTTCTACCATTATCTTCATCTTAGAGTAATCACCCTATATAGAATCGGATAAATAGAATACAAGACAATATGAAAATTGTTACATTCATATCTTCGATTTTTCTCTCAAGCTCTGCGATCAAACTATCCTTCTCTTCGAACATCTGCAGAATCTAAAGCAATATATTAAACTCAGTCACAAGCGCCGCTAACTACCTTTTGATTCTTCTTCTCGTTTTGGAGTTTCTCTTGCTTCAGCGCAATGTCTACGACTGATTCAAGATCAGGTGAATGTTCACGCAAAAGCGCTCTCATCCTCTCGAAATAAGACTCTGCAAAAGCCTGCTGGTTGATTTGCTCTTCTAGTTCGTTGGCTCTATCTTGCTCTTTTCGCAGCATTGAGGTTAGATGATCAATTGCTTCGTTTTTCTCTCTAATCTCCTCGATGTATCTCGAATTCGTTTCTTTTGCCTTTGTTTGCTCAGCTTCAAATCTAAGAGGACTTTTATTCACATATAGCTGCTATATATGTTATACTTTTCAGAGAGTTGAGCCGTGTCAGTTTCAAGCTCCTGGATTCTCTGAGCAAGAATGAAGTTTTCCTCCTCGGTTTGCGCGTTCTTTTGCTTCCATATTTCTATTTCCCTATCTGATTGAGATTTATTTCCACTGTCCTGCGGAGTTTTCTTTGACACTGAAGTTGAGCGTGCCGGACTATGGATATTTTCTTGCTGATGCTTCAAGAAGCAATTCACAGAAACCCTGTAATCAAAGTGCTCGCTATGAACCATGAGATAATCATTGAAGTCCTTTTTCTTTGGATTTCTGTAAAGCAAAGAATTTAGGTTATCAATCCATGAATCGAATTTGCTAGAGGATCTCACCTGACAATTTTAAGTCTGATTTCGATCGTTTTCTCTTCTTTTGGTCCGAGCCGCAATTTTTTGGGAGCGACCTCATACCTTTCAGAGCTGGAAGGTTTCAACACCTATCATTGTATTTGAATTAACTTTGGAAGAGCACGTGCTTCATTTTTACAATTTCAAAAGTAATATTGCTTATATTGACAATGGACAGTTTTTCTGTGTAAAGTTGCGAGGGCACGACGTCCTTGAACTGGATTTCCTCGGGAGAGAAATTGGCGAATCTGTCTTGTTTCTGCATCATGTTTGAATTTAAATTTAACAACTATTTGTGAATTCAGGCAAAATGATCTACTTGTAATAATTGCCACAAAAAGGCAAATTCCCTGGAAAAACGGCAGAATTAGAAGGAAAATGTTGCCCGAATCAAGAAATAAATGACAAATGGCATTTCAAACACTTGATATAGATTGATAGAATTTGCTGATAGGCATTTACATTTAGAGTTGACTATGTCAAAGGACTTGCAGGTATAAGTAACGCGATGTATTCTGTCGTTCAGAGAAAGCGTAGAAAGAAACTCATTTAAAAGAGTTCATTAAAATATGGAAAAATTTTGCAGCTATAATATTTCGAAATTCCGAAAGCACACGACACTTTTCTGGTTAGATCAGCCAACTCGTCAATAAATTCTTAGTATATTAAAACATCGATTGATCAAAGTTCCCTCAAAAGAGAAAAAATATGTTAGGCGATCTTGCTTTCTTGGGAGTAGCTCTTGTGATTATCGCAGGTCTCTACTTCGTCTTATTCGGCAAAAAGAAGGGCGGAGAAAAACTCAAAGCAGTAACCCACTTTCCCTTCAGCAACGGTTCAATAATTTCTTTCTAAGGATTCCGATTTGCAAGGAGCTCAACCACAGAACGTACAAGCAGAAGCGGTTAATCCGAACCGACAGGGAGCAAGGAATAGATTTGGTGCTAACAGACCTCAACAGCAGGCCAACGCGCCACAAGAAGAGGAAAAGGAAGCGGCTTCTTCTGATGAGGAGGGCGGATCAGAAGCTAAAACTCTCAAGCAAATTCAGAAAGAACAGCGCAAGCAAGAGAAGAAAGCGCAGCAGGAGGTACTGATACAATGAAGCGAAATGGCTAATAACTGCGCTGACTAGGCTATGCTTAAAATGTATGAGGAAAAAGCCAAGAGAGACGAACAAAAGCGTTCTAAATACGAAGAAAGAGACCGCCAGAGAGAGGAAGAACAGAGGAAAATTGAAGAATACCACCAGAAAATCCGAGAAGAGCAAGAAAAGAAAGCTCAAGAGGAATTCGAAATGTGGAAAGTAATTCTATTTTTCAAGGAAAAAGGCTCTTATCGATGCCGCGCTTGTGCCTCTAGGACCAATTCACAATCGAAGAAGCTGGCAAAGAAACTGATAACCAAATAAGCGAAGAGAACCTCCTTCAGAATTTCGTTAACTATATAAAGGTATGTCCGTTTTTGGTCGCGGTTTGCTGAAACTGGTTTTGTTGCTATTAGCTGCGAAAGGTTGTAATGTTGGATGATTTGGCCGCTGAATTCAGACTTCCGACTAAGGAAGTTGTGAATAGAATAAAGACTTTAGAAGAGAGTAAGATGCTTAGTGGAATAATCGATGACAGAGGCAAGTACATTTACATTAAACACGAAGAAATGGAGGTAAATTCCCCCCCAATGTGAGGCCATTTCTTACAGCTATATGCTCTCCTAAGGCAATTGTCAAATACATTAAACGAGTGGGAAGAGTCAGCAGATCGGATCTCGTATTGGAATGTAACAGACAGATCAAACTTATTCCTTCAGAAGAAGTAAATGTTCTCTCCTTAACCTCTGTATTTATCCTTTGCGATCAACAGGACAAGCAAAAACTTAAACAAGAGCAATCGAAATTATTGAGCGAAGTAGAATCCGAACTCAAAGCATTGGAGAGCCAAGAAGGAGAATCCCGCGGTTAGATTCCGCTGAAGCCGTACCGTTTGAGTCAGGCAGTAGTTAATTAATTAGCAAATGGGGGTTTCATAAATAATAAGTCTTTTTATTCGATAAAACTCATCGTTGACCATTACGTTATTTGCCAGATTAGTAGAAAAACAGAATGAATATTGTCACGCGCAACTAAAATGTGAATAGCAGACTTGAATAAAAATAGAAAAACAAGCATTGATTTCTTCTACTAATTCTATTCATAGGAACTCTTTCGCGAACTATTATTGCTTCCACCAGTTTTCCATCGAGGAGGTGTAGGAGGTCTTTTCTTAAGATCCTCTTCGTTCTCAATCCAATTCATATTGCTTGTGCCCTGAGGATAGATTAGCTTAGGAATGATTTCGAAGTTTTTCTTCATGATTAGCACGGCTCCAGCGTTTTTATGTCGACCGCAGTAGTCAGTCGCTGAGAACACCGTGATGAGCTGTCCTCCGGCAAATCTTTCAAATCCGTCCATAACGCACTCATGGGCTCTGATAACAAGACTCAAGTTATTCGCCTTTAAGAATTTCTGGACACGATCTGGGCCAAATTTAACAATATTACCCGTGCCGCCAGGGTCTCTGATCGTGTTGGGTTGGATTCCCAGCTCGATATCACTATCTGTTGGATCGGACCACAGGATATCAACGACTAGCTGCTGCTCGGGAGTAGAAACCTCATGGATGACTTCAAGTGGGCGTTGCAGGGTGAGGATGTCCTCCACGCCGTTCAGTGAAGAACCGATACCTCCATGCAAGCAAAGGATTTTATCATCAACGACTGCGGCTAACGGAAGCCAATCAAACACTCTATTCACGCGATTGAAGACGGAGTCGTCATCTGAAGGGTCCTCGCCGAGTCTATTCGAACACTCTTCAGAGAAACCGAAACCGTTGTTGATCCACTTATCTTCGTGGTTTCCTCTAATCAGATGGACTTGATCTGGATAACGGACTTTCAGAGCCAGCAACAAGCAAATTGTCTCAAGAGAATGAGAGCCTCTATCGACGTAATCTCCCAAGAAGAGGTAGTCAAAGCTTTCGATATCGCCATCGTTTTCGCCGTCATAAGGACTTCCCCATAGATCGAAAAATCTCATCAAGTCAGAGTATTGTCCGTGAATATCTCCGAAGATTTTAACCGGAGCACGCACTTTCAGGACGATAGGCTGCATTTCGAGAATGGCTTGAGCTTGGTCGCACAGCGCAATGATAAGTTCTGATTTTAGGGGGAACGGGGCATTTGGATCCAAGTTCATGTAGTCTCTTGGGTTCAATAGCTGCTTGAGGAAGATGAGGTGGATAGTCTGGTCGAAGCTGTTCAAATTGAGGTATTTGTGATTAAATCCTCCTTTTTGGTTGCTATCAAGCGTCATGCCTTTCATGTAGCTCCTGTTCATGCTGTTATTCGCGATAAAAGCACTGGTCATTTTGAAAGTTCCTTCTTCTTTCATTTTGTCTGCTCCTTTAGACACCATCATTTGATTTGATCCATACGTCATGCTTTTTGAGTCAGTACCGTCCATTCTCATCGAACTCTGCATGCTGTGGGTTGGAGAGAGAGTCGGGGTTGTGGTCGTGCTGTTCGTAAGCACTCGAGGCGAGTTGGCGACGTACTGAGAAACTTTATTATACAATGAATCTTTGACTTTGAATGCGACGAGCATGTTGATCCTACAGATCGTATCAGTCGGGATATTCGGAGTTTCTTGTTCAAAGCCTCCGTAGATGTACAAATAACTTTCAACGAGAAGCACTGCGTGACGGAACCGCTGGATCGCTGGGATCTTTGTCCATTCAGCGGTTTCGGTGTCATACACTTCGATGCCAACGTTTTCTTCGACGTTATTGGTTCTGCCGCCTAGAATGACCATCGCGCTGCCGACAAAGGTCGCTGAATGCTGGTAACGACAGGCTGGGGTCTCTTTATCAGCGTTCTTGTAAGGGGCTTTCACCCAGTCCCAGAGACCGTTACGATGTCGACGCAGACCCCAAGAGTCATTCATTGCTGTCTGATCAGACGTTCTTCCTCCGAAAACCACCACCATACCCGTCGCAGTACCTGTCTGACATAAACTAGCAGAGTGATAGACTCTGACGCTTGGGATGTCGCCTTTGCTCTCGTGCTTGATCCAAGTGAAAGGAGATTTCTCCAAGTTTAACGTCCACCAATCGTTGACGGCCTCGGCACCTTAGATAAGTTAGTATTAGCAAGAGGGAGGCAAAATACCAGTGTTTCCTCCGAAAACAACAAGGAATGGCTTCACAAAGGTCAAAGTGTGACCGTATCTTCTTCCAGGAGTGGTTCCGACCACTGGAATGATGCTCCAGGTTGCGCTTTCCTCGCCATTCTTTAAGTCCAGCAGGTAAATATCATCGGATGCCAGTCCACCGCCTTTCAGTCAAATTTTTAGCTGTTAGCGACACAATTTCGATTACCTCCGGTCGCGCCACCGTAAATAATCACCTGGCTTGGTTCCACAGCAACACTGCCGTGAGCGGCTCTTGGAGAAGGCTTGCTACCGCTGCCTGTGATACAAAATTAAATTAGAGAGCAAGGGTAATATTACCTGGAATTTTCTTCCAAACTCTTGTCAGAAGATCAAACGAGTAAGTGTCAGCTGTGATACTGTACTTTCCTGTATCTCCAACCGCACCACCAAACAGAATTCCTTTCGTTTTAGACGTGAGTGTAAAGGTGTGCCCGAAGCGGGGCTCAGGTTGAGATCCAAAGACCTCTATTTTTTCCATAGTGCTCGATAATTAATAATGCTCTCTTCTTTAAATTTTTTATTTGAAACTTTTGCTTCGAATTGTTTAAAAATTGGATTTTCAAATTTTAAACTTTGGAAGTCCTGGAATCCTTCCTTCTCTTTTTCAGGAAAAACAAATCATTTTGAGCATCCATAAAGCGAAAAGAGCTTTCTACTTAACGGCATCAATTCGTTGAAATGATCTCTCAATATTCAAAAAAATATCTCCGATAGGCCTTTTCCTTTTCATCCGATTGAATCCCCTAATATAATTTTTCATTATAAAATCGATAGCACCGTTTCCCTTTCATTTTCTATTCAAACAACAATATAGTAAAGACGAAAGAACTCTCACTCGAATGCTATTTATTTCTATAGTATTTTTCTATCTCTTTTTTAACAATAGAATTTCTGTCACTTCATCCAGCTGCTGTCCTTTTCCTCTAAAATACGATGGTTATTGAAAAATCCATAAAAATGAGAAAAATTATCTTTAAAAAAAAAGCCAGTTCGAATTTCAAATAACATTAACAAAAAAAAAAAGATAGACATTATTATTGCTGCCAGACTTAATCAAAAGATAAGGTTCAGCTTGAGCTGCTCTAAGTTTCTTTTATTTTTTATAAGCATGTTGAGTCCTTGGATCCAATTTTGAAAGACTTGGTAACTTGGTGCAATAAGATCAATTTTCCCTCCTTTTACAAAAATTATCGAAAAAGGGAAAAACTGCGTTCTGTGGCTCGCCACGCCGTTTCTCCCATTGGTTTTTCGCTGAAGATGATCCACTTCAAGTCTTCTGTCCAAGGTTTCGTTTTGAATATGATTGTTTCCAGAGCTGTTTTGTAACTTCAGCATGGTATTGGTGATTTCCGGAATCAATGGCCTGAGGAGATTATCAATAAATATAACAGACTCCACTCCAGGCCGAAAGACTTGTCTTATCTCCAGTTTATCCAATTCTTTTGAAAGCTGGATCGTTCGAAGCGCATAACCATATTCCTCGGGCACAAATTCATCTGAATTGAGGGATCCAAGCGCGCTCCATTTCAAATTCTGATGGTTCGAAGTACTTTTGAAAATCGTTGTGCTCTGCAACAGAGACCTTATCTAAAAAATTAAAAATTTAGCGCGTTAATCGTACGTAAACGTTCTACCTGATCATAGAATTGTGTGTCTACGAGAGATTTCTTTAGAGATTCAATTTTTGCAATGGTTTTTTGAGGCACATTTTTATTATATTTCGCTGGTTTAGGTTGATAGTCGTGATGCGGTTCAATGAAGCTAGCATCAATTGAAACCAAGCTGCTATTTAAGCGAAGATTAAAAGGCTCAGCTCCGAAATCTGCAGCAGAATTGTTTAAATTAAAACTAATGTGTTTTGAGCTCTGTGGTCGTTCTTTAAATAATGAAAAAGAGTTCAAATCAAGAGAATTTAGCGTCTGGTCCAATTTGTTGGATTTATTTGTTTTTGTATTTTGGTTTAAATTGCTATTCTGAGGCGATTTGGCCATGCAAAGGGAGTTTTCCATTTGTTGTGATTGGGATAAACGCGTTTCGTCAGTGGATAAATTCGCCGAAAGGCTGTTTCTGCGTTTTTGAGTGAGCTTCGCGTCGATGCTCCTTAGCTCTTCTTGGAGTTTTGATTCAAGCTCTAACTCTTGGATTGATATAGAACATTCAAAAGGAGCATTTCTCTCGACTACTGAATGAAAGTTCTGTCTGGTCCTTTCATTTGTTGGTTTATTTTGAGGGGTTGGTGGCAGTTGCTCTAATGAAGAAAATAAGTATGAAAAAGTTGTAAGAGTTCTTTACTCTTTTTCATGTTGGCCTGGGTCAACTGGTCGTTCCTTATATATGAAGCAGTGCCCACAGACTTCTGGGTCTTTTCTTGGTGAATATTCGCTTTTGGTAACGGATCAGTTATTCGGTTCTGAATTAAACTCGAAAGGGGATTCCTCTCTTGTTCCTGATTTCTTTTTGCATTTACTGTGTTGACAGGCCTTTGTGCTTGCAAGCGAGAAAGATTATCTTCGTTTGATAGGAATATCAAGTTTTCCTTCTCGGCTGCATTCATAGCTTCCTCTTCAAAAACAGATGTTGTGCCGCGAAGATCGCTGATGTTTAACGACTCGTTTCTCGGCGACTGAGTTGAATTTTCGGGTTCTTGCAAAACTAATATGTTTCCACGTCGAGAGAGCTCGGCCTGAAATTGTTTTAGACGATCTTCAATGCTCCTTTTACTATTCTAATTGATGAGCGAAAATCCTTATTATCTCGTCTTAGAGGGAATAATTACTGTGATTATTGAAGATTGAGCTCCCTTATCCTCAAGACCATGCTGTAGGTGCGAATAATATTCTTGAAGCTGTCGAATCTGAGCGCAAAGCTGACGTCTTAATTCTTTTATCTCGCTAAGGCCCTTTCCATGCATCCTAATGAGTTGCTTTTCGTGCATTATTAATTACAAAATTAATTATTTATCACTCGTACCTGCTGTGCGTTTTCAAGCATTGCTTTCTTCTTGCTTTTCGCATAGTCCGCACGCAAGCAGATCTGCTCTTCTTTCTCCAACAGATCAATTTGCTCTCTTTTCAGACAAGCGATTATTTCCTTATTCTCATCTATCTTTCGCAAAACGACCTTCAGTGTTGGGAGGATATCCTCATCCACTGTTTTAATGTTTTGTTTAATCGAGTAGCTGATTGAATTCAACTCTGCTATTAGCCGTTGACCCTATTCAATTTTCTTTCAAAGCAAAAACTCCACAAAACAATAAATACCTGCATTCGTCTCTTTTCTTCATCACTTTGAGCACTTTCCACTCCACCAAAAAATTTCGCAGACTTCTCATTCCTCATTTTTGGCTGAGACAACTGCTGCAAGTAATTTTCGCTCTTCTGCAGCTGTTGTTGGCGGGAATGCTCTTCAACCTCGAAAGATTCTAAAATTCCATCTAATTCCTCCCTCTGCGCCACTAACTCTGCCCTTTGAAGCAACTTCGAATTCAAATCTTCCTTGAGTATTGCCTTATGTTCGTAATTCTGTTATTCTTATAAATATCATGCGATCAACTGGAACGATTTACCGTGCCTTGCTCACGAATGATATCGGTCAGCTTTTTCTGAATTTCTTTCTGATACGCCACTATTTTCTGATATTCGATCTCGATTGACTTATACTCAACTTGATATGATTCATTTGCTTTTGCTTCAATGTGTTCCAACTGGAGGCTGAAATTTTGAATTTCCTTATCAAGCAGCCCCACTTTCTGAGATTTCGCATCGATTTCTTCTTCAACTGTTAGAAGGAGCTTCTCATTAATCAAAGCTGACTTATCCAGATTCTTTGTTTCATCAGCACGACCACCCGCATTTTTGTGATTGTCAGCTGAAAACGAATTATTCTGAGGGATTTCTAAAGAAGACCTCCTTTTCACTCTGCTCCTTAGATCTGGGCTGATAGTTGCCGTTTGAAGAGGAATTTTCCTCTTCTGATTTTCGAGTTCGCGTGATAGATCAACACCTCCTTGAAAACCTGACTCCTCAGAAAAACCGCAGCTTCTTCTCCGCGCGAGCATTGAAGAATTTTTCGACGAGTCTGTTTCATAGTTAGCATGTTGGAAATATCTAAACAACTTACTAGGCTCGTTCTTTTTATTCTGGCTTTTATTCGAGGAAGCAGCAAGACTTAGAGAGGGAGATGGGTTTGTGTCTATGAGCTTCAAGGCCTCAAGATATTTGTTCATTTTATTCGATAGACTACTAACAGCATCTGATTTCTTCGTGCTTTTCTGTTTCTGAAAACAAGGGGGTGGATGAACTGTTTTATTAGAGTCGCTTTCGGTGAAAATGGTCGGTTCTTGAGGGATCGTCGGTAACTGTTCTCGCCTATTTCGGTTGTGAGTCTGCAACATATACACTATCAAATCGAAATTTGTTCAATAGTTTAACTGATAAATCCCGCAAATTCTGAATATATTCTGGAAATAATTATTGATATTAATCAACAGTAACACTCTCCCACAAACTAATCACGCTGATCAATAAATATACCCCTTATTCCTTAAGTGAAAATGAGAGCTGCGTGTTTATTTTTTAGATAGAGTTTTTGTAAACGTGAAGTAAAGTCATGAGAATACCCTTAAAACTAACCAAAGATAATTGAAATCTAATTAATGTTTAACTTCTGCTCATACATTTGACTTGATTTCTTTGATTTCAACATTTATCTCATTTATAACAGGGTCTTCCATGTTCTGCTCTGGTAGAATCGATTTTGTTATCTTCAGCGGCTCAGTTACAAGCTTCTTCAGGTCTTCAAGCAAATCTTTATCAATCTTTGTGAGTTCGATCTAGAAAAATTTCAAATCCGTTCAATTACTTCAATTCCGCGACTATCATTACCTTAGAATCCAACTGACTCTCTTGACTATAAATATCTCTCTCTTTGCGGACGATATCTGGTCCTAGATACAATTGAGTCTTCACCTTACTGTTTTGGAACTTACCTCCATTATACAGTGCCTTGAAAATTTTCCAAACATATTCATTTACTACTCTGTAATGCGTTCCCTATTATCATTTTATAATTCAACTCGTGCTGGCAACAACTTACCCTGATAAGACCTGGCGCGATTTTGCCTTCATTATCGAAAAGATAGTCATTAAATATCGGTCCTGGTGGGTTATGTCCTTTGATGAAGTTCCTTCGAAGGAACTTATTGTTCGTATAAAGGAAATTTTTCCAACGATTGATCCAGTCCTGAGACACAATACAGAAATTTTTTGTTACTAGCAATTGAGCGTTTTAGCCGACAATCGCACCGAGAATGATTGTTACCTTTATTATCATACTTTGTAATCAGATCTCGCTCTAATCTCTTTCTCTGTTTCACATTAACTGCCCACGTTGTGCAAATCTCACAGGGACGAATATCATCGAAAAGCGGCCCACCTCCATACTTAAATACATGTTAATTCAAGAGGATACAACGCGATGCTTACTTTCTCAAGCAAGTATTCGCCTATTTCCTTTGGTAACTTAATACTCTGTTTTTCTATGAGGTTTTTCGTGTAGTTTGCCTCCTCAAAATCAATGTTTGACATAAAACTCCTGTCCGAGCTAAAACTTGAATCCATGCCAAAGCTCGAGTTTAAGTTCCCTCCAGATGGACTGTTGGAAATCGTATTTGGCTTCGAGTTTGTGGGGAAGCAGTCGTAGTAGCTGGGTTTTATCACTCCATGCGGACAAAGCAGCTGGGTCGTATGCACCATCCCTGGGCTCGCCAGCGACAAGAACTTCTCGTACCAATAGTTGGGAACGAATACCTTTGTTGTCCCTTCAAAGATGCTTGGGTGCTCCCTAAGGACTTTGAACTGAGATCGGATATTTTGACACTCTTTCTCTCGTTCTGATGATAAGATTCTCGCATAGAAAACAAGCGACGCATAGCTCTCGACCACCAGCTTCTCGTCAATGATCTTCCACTCGCTGTCGTCGTATTGGTACCATTGCTTATTTTTTAAATTGCGAGTCGTGGCAACGTACTGAGATCTCTGATCATTTCCTCTGTTTTCTATGTATCCGACCAGCTGATAAACCGCGTTCTTTTCGTTTGGATTCTAATAAAGCATGCGAATAAGATTTTAGACGCTTATAACAGGATGATTACTGTATGGAACAATGAGAGATCCAGTGTCAGAGGTAGGATGACCTGAAACAAATCGTTTAAACAAACATTTTCTGGGAAAAAGAACGTACTTTATGGTTTTCAGTCGGACTAAGAGCCCTGCGCTTAATATTGAAAGTCATAACGTTTGGTAAATTATGATAGCGATATTTCTTCTCATAGGTCGTCCTGTCTTTACAAACAGGGCAGAAAAAACTGAAAGGTTGTGTTAATCAAGCGGAGCCCATCGAGTGACTTACTTGCTGTTGACTTTGATCACCTTCGTCTCGAAGAAATCGGCCAAAATTTCGTATAAACTGATTACATCTTTACTCGCTTTATTCGAACTTTAGTTGTTATTATAGTAGTAAGATTTTGCAAATCATGGCCTCAAGCTTACCTGTGCAAGAATCTGTACTTATCGTCTTTGATTTTCTCTGAATCTAACACTTTAGACCCGTTTGGATTGGATATTAAGAATTCGGCTTCAAAGCCCCATTTCTTGAGCTTTGACAGGTCCTAAACGAGCAAACAATATCGATTAGTTACTATTACTGCTCAGTCGATTAAATCATATACCTTTACTTTCGGTAAGCGCAGATCAAGGTAGGTAAAATATTCTTCGATCTTGCTAAGCTGGGTACATCTGTCGCATTTAAAATAGCTATGCATTCTCCCTTTGAGAAGTTGAGCAGTTAATATCGGAAATAACTATATTATTACCTTGGAAGCTGTCGGTGATAATCGAGTTCTCCAAATACTCGTTAAAATTTTGTCTTTTGATGAACAATTCAATGAGCAACAAACAAAAGGAGTAGAAAGAATCTTACATGGCATACCACTCATCAGCCGGTGACTGTTTGTTCATAGTTGGTGGGTTCCCAAGCTCGAATTTTTTCATTATCAACACTCTATGCTCCTCGTGAATGCTATTTATCAAGAACCGAAACGTCTCCTACAACAATCAGAGTAATCAAGATAAACAACCTCCATCCCTTGAGACATCATTTACATGCACGTCTTGGAATGAATAGCCACGAAAAACTGGATTCAGTTCAAATATCGAATGAATCAACTCCTTTGTTAAATTCCCATTAAATATTAGCCATTGTTGCTTAACATTTATTACAAATGGACGATAGACTCTCCACTTTCCTGACCACATCTCTTCCACGCATTCGCAGAACTTATAAGACAGTCTACAACATTACCAGTCATCACTTTACAGCTGAAACGGAGTTATTTCTACCTCTTAGTTGTCTTCGGTGGAAACCGCGCCGACACATCAACTTTCTTATAGATGCTCTTATAAAACCGATAGATTGACGGTATAGCTGCCAGACACTGTATCGTAGCATTGATATGACTCGTATTGCCAAAATTTATTAATCCGCATATTCCTCGATTCATTTTCGAATGGGTCTTGGGGTGACCCACAGGCGTCCTCAACAGTATAGCTGTTTGCAGATAATACACATGAGTCATCATCAGACAGATGATCCTCTTTACATTGCATCATTTTCGATTGATTAGTTTTTATATTCCGGAATGCATCCCTTATCTTTGACGGATCAGTCCAGCCTTTAAACTCAGGGCTTTCACTTGGCATGCCATACCTGAAAATTCATAATCATCATTAGTACGCAGTTTTTGAGTGGGGATGCTTTACAATTCATAGTCCAATATCTCTTGATTACAAACAAAGCATTTAATCTGCCAGTTTCTGGGGTTATAGAACAAGCAATGCGGATCTGAGTCAACGAATTCTTTCATTTCTTTAAAGCCACCACCAAAATGCTTAATCTCGTAGCCAAATAGAGAGCGTTACCATCGAGATGAACTTGAAGATGCCCTTTTTCACTTTCATCACATCCAATAAAAATGCAGGACTCCTGTTAAACCAATGAAATCAATTTTCATGGAAATGCATGCAGTTGATTTACATTTAAACAAGCCCAAGTTTTGCCGCTGAACTTCTCGCAGACCATACACCGATAATAGTCTTCATTTCCATCTTTCTCGATGTTTTTCTAGAGAATGCGTTTGTGAGAATGGATGAGAGCGAAAGGAAGAACCAGCAAGAACTTGTTCGTCAGCTTGGCCTCCTTTACAGGAGAGATCAGCCGCATGTGTCGACAAAATTGTGATGATTCTACCATTAGTTTAAAGTTTAATAATTCAATTTAATTATTTCCAATAGTAGTACTGCTACGGTTAACCAACAAGTCCAATTAGGAAGACTCAAACTGCTTGTGATCTAGAAATGTCTTCTAAAACAGTTTCTCCATAAAATTGCGAATGTCCTGGAAATTTCTATTTTGAAAGCAACAATACATGTGAACAATCTCAAAATCAAGCTATATAAATCGACAATCTAAAATTTAACTACTCACTGATGATGTAGTGATTTAGCTTTGGCTTGACCTGGTAGATGCAAGAGATGAATAAGTTTAGTCATTTTTTCTTGAAAATTATAGAGTTTTATTGGTTTTTTTTTTTGGGAGAATAAAGTAAAAATGAAATATCTGCTTTTTAATAAAAGGAATAAAATAGATACTTATTCTTGCAATAAGGATAAGCTTATAATCATGAATTTTAGTAAAATATACTTAATGAATATGAATACTCTGAGCTTATTAACACCTTTGTAGAGCCAGCGGTCTCTTAGTATCTTCCGTTGTTTGGAAACTAATTCAGACAAATTTCGTCGCGGTCTCCTTCAAGCGCTACCACCTCCTTAGTCGGTAACTCTCCTCTTAGTCCTGCTTCCTTTTTGAAAGCTGCGATTTCTTCTAACTCTGAATTTGTCTTGGTAAGGTTTTTACCGGTATCTTCCTCTTTTTCCTTTTCCTCTGAACCCTGAGAAATAAACACCGGCAATGTACTCAGACTCCTGCATTTGACTTTCTTCTTATCTTTTTCTCCGTCAGCTGCATACTCACGGGCTTGGAGCTCCTTAACCCGAGTCTGAATTTCCATTTCCTTCACAAGTTCAAGTAGCATGCACTTGCTTTGCTGGAGAGTCATGTTAGAATGAACTAGAGTGTGCATATCCACTTTTTTACTATCAACGCTTATTTCGATCGCTTCAAGTTGCTCAGGCTGAGGTAGTCGGGAAAGGTCTCGAACGCTGGGAAAAACTGGTTGAGCGTCGAGCTCCAGATCGAATTTCTCCTTCAAGGCCTTTGTTCGATGAGAGAATGTACCTGCTCTACTGCGTGTTGGTGAAGTTTCTTGTTGTTTGGTAATAAGTTCCACGTATTTCGTATAAAAGTTTTTGTAAAACCCATAAGCTGCACGCAATTGCTTCCATTTGTCCTCAAGCTTTCGGTTCGCATTGATGAGCGTCACGTTCGTTTCTGAGCACATATTCAATTCCATCTTCAATCTCCAGGCGTTCTGCGAAACGGTCTCATTTTTAATGATTTCTTGGTTAAGCTGAGCCTTCAACTCATTGACTTGTTTTTCGAGACTACCGAAGGAGAATTATAATAGTTGACAGCGAGCTGGATTGTTACCTCTGGATCTGTTCATTCAGTTTGTGATTGTTTGGTTTTTCAGCTACTCTAAGATTAGGAGTTTTTTCAACGACTCTGAGATTTGCTGCTTTCTGGTTTATCTGTGGCGCAGCTTGTTGGTCTTGTCGTACAGGTTGCTGCTGTTGTTGTTCTCCTGGGTTCGGAAGATTCGCGTCTCTCAGTTGAAGTTCGACCGCTTTGGTCAAGTTCAGCTTAGGAATCTGTCGTTTCGGTTGGGTAAATTGAGTCGCTTCTCGGTTATCGTAAGGAATTAGCAGCTGAGAAACATCAGATTCGTCTAGATTGGGAACACTGACTTGCTTTTCTAAGAAAACTCCTGTTTGAATATTGATGAGCTGAATTGTGATGAGAGATTTACCATTTCTTGAATCTTCGTTATGAGTTGGCTTGAATGGACTTAATTCCATCATATGTGCTCTCTCAAGCAGTTTCTAAAATTATATCATTAGTGAGCCCACAAGACTTGCTTTTACTTTATTTTCCACTTTTAATTCGTGATTTTCATTCTTCAATTGTTCTATCTCCTTCGTTTTTTTCGAGATAAATCCATAGAGCGCATCTAGCTCTTTCTGGAACTTCAAATTGTCATCGGATGGACTAGCCCCCTAAATTTCAAACAAGCATGAGCCTAAATCTTCTTAAGTATTAATAAATACCTGCGTCGTCATTTTTGTCAAGGTTTTACTGTTCTCCGTAGTTTTCCTTGTTTTCTCGTACTCCTGGATTGCTTTATCTTTCTCCTGCAGCATATTCTGAAGTCTCAGCACTTTGGCGGCTGATTCCCTGAGATTTTCTTTTTCTCTTCTTTGTGCCTCCTCGAGCAACTGCTCACTCAGTAACGCCTAAACACAAACACAGTATGAGATACAGCTTACTTACAACAGATTACCTTGCTCTGAGCCAGATTCCTTTCATTAATCAGTTTGCGAATAGTCTCAAGCAAGTGAGCGTTTTCTTCTTGAAGAGTGTCGACGAGTCTATTACCCATTTTAGTTTCGATGAGATCAGAGCGCTCGTTAAGATCCAGAGGTATTCCATCGGCATCGGAAGACTTTATTGTGCTGCTCTTGTAGCTCTGAGGGATTGTAAAGCTCGAACAAGTGGCAGTCTTTAATGCATCTTTGTTGAGTCGGATGACTTCCTCTAGATCTCCGATGTGATCCCTCAGCTGCCGGATTTCCTGCTGCAAGAACTCGAGTTTCAGCGTTTGAGATCTGCTGTCTCCGTTTTGATGGAGTGGTTTCAGGACTTCTGACATGATTTAAATTTCGATTATATATAAAATAATTTTAAGTAATTTTAAGGGGGGAAAAAGCACGGGAAAATCGAGAAGAAAATGGAACGTTCATTTGGAAAATCCTTGGAAGTTGGCAAAATTGAGCGGAAGTGATGTAATAAATGAAGCCAAGAGCTCTGCTGACGATTTGAGTCATTTCGGAGCTGAGAAAATGCTGGAGAATTTTGGGTTAATTCGATAAAATTAGGTGTCTTTTAATAAAAGAATTTTAAATGGACAACCTTCTCTGAATTTTTTCTATATGGGATAGCCTGATTAATCAAATAAAAAATTATTAAACCTGATAAAATCTGAACCTTTATTAGGAATTGACCGTGACGCTCAGGCTATCAACAATAGAAGAAATCGCTCTTTGAGCCTGAAAAAACTTTTTCTCCGCTATTTGCTTCACACTCTGCGACCTCTAGCATAAGTGTACCAAAGATGCGCCCTGCCATCATTTATATCACATCATTCTTGAATTTTCAAAATAAAAAGAGCTAGCGGCGATCCTTCTTTAAAATAAAAGAATGACTTTGCGAACGCTTTGAAACCAATCGTAACTATGTAATAGGCGTGGAGCTTAGACCATTATTTCCTTTGCGTTGAACTACTTTAAAGATTATCAATCTTTCACTATTTTTCTCGTGAATTTTTCTTGCGAATTTTTCTCGCACTGTAGCTGTGGTTCTCCACCGGAGACATTCCATTTCCGCGTTAGGTAGACCTCAATGAATTTCGTGTTGCTCAAAGTTCAATCACAGACAAAATCCAGAATTATCGAGACCCTGCTCGGATTATATTCATAAATCCAACATCATATCTCACCATCCTCTCTCATCCAAATTAGACTATCTATGTTCTCTGATTATTCCAAAACGAGCTGATTAATAATTCAACGGCTTATTTCAAATTAATAAAAAAAAATTAGAGCAAGCTTTTGGATCACTACCCTGATGATGTGATTACGATAGAGATGGAAATCATTATCTAAGGACAATTCCAGTATTGCTGATGCGGATCACAAACTGGCTTCTGTACTCGTTACGTAAGCAGAATAAGAAATTCATATATCATTAATGTTAATAGCATATTAATGTTTATAGCAGCAGCACTAGTTTGAGCTAATCCTAAAGTATTTACTCAATGGTTCCTCGCGATTTCACATCTACTATCAACAGTTTAATTAGTCTACATTATAGAGCACCTTCGCTTATCATCACTCTCATACCATAAGTGATACTCCTTAATTATTCACGCCTTCTAATATATTCATCAAAATTTATTTCGAACAACAATATCCGCGAAGGAATGGTGGAGCGACAAAAAGAAAAACGAGGTTTTACGATGAATTTTCCCAACATCTTTGGGAAAGACGAGCAATCAAATTTAACAAACCTATTTGGAAAAGACAAACGAGATGAAGCACGTATTGCTGGTCTCTTTTCTGAAGCGCCGAAACAGCAAGAAAGAGTCATTCCCAAGCCTCTGGAAAACGATGTCCTTACAAAGTTCATCACCATTGGTGACTTCTCACAAAAAGTTGAGGAGTCTCTAGCCAACGCGGTTCAGAGAAACCACGATTCAATCACCATACCGATAGAATCTTTCGAGTTCCTCCTTAACGAGCTCACAAGACTCAAGGACGCTGATAAGACAGCTAAAATAAAGGACGAGGAACTCAAAAATTACCAAAGGGAGAACAAAGAGCTCACAGATAAGCTCGAATTCGAGAGATTCAGCCTTGAAAGGCTTCAGCAGCAATTTTCAAACGAAATTAGTATGGAGAATGAGCGCGCGATGTTAAAAGAGAAGCAAATTGAGGAGAAAACGCAGGAGATCGCGAGTTTAGAGTCCAGAATCTCGGAATTAATGGATACTATAGACCACCATAAGCAAGTAATCGTTTTAGGAGACCGAGTTTGCTCATTAAGATTTTAGGAAATTAGCAGTCTAAAGTCCACTATCGCGAGCAAGGAAAGAGACAACCAAGACTTGCTTATCAAAATCGATAACATTCAATTCGAGTTGAACAAATACCATAAAATTATCGGCGCTATGAATAAGATTGCTGACTCGGAAGAGTTTTCGCAACAGAAAGATTTTTCGTATATTGTCACGTCAGAAGTCGGTCCATTGATTTTTGATTTTTTGGACGTGGAGGATATTCTTACCCTGCGACTGACAAGCGGTTTTTACGCTAAAGCTATTAAAAATATCGGCTCTTATGGAATCCTTATTGGGAAAAAGCTACAACAGAGATTTGGTAAAAAGAAAAAGGAGCTTTTATATCAAATAGGTGAGCATTTGAGTTTTTATTCGATATTAACTATTATCGGGTTAGATTATTTCAATAGAGTCGTCAATGATATTAACGAAGACTATGGCAGAAACGCTTTTGCGAAGTTCGTTTGGTGGAGAGAAACGGCAGGTGAGTACATGCCTGGTGTGCTCGCGAATGCAGAGAGCCTTATTAAGACGGACTCTCAGATAGAAAAGGAAGATGAGGAGATAAAAAAAGCGTATGAAGAAAAAGAGAGAGTGGCAGAACTCATGAAAAAGCAAGGTAATATCGTGGATCTATGAGCGAATGAGTTAATTATTTTATATTTTGTTCTGTAGCCGCCACGCAAGCAGATCCGCTCTCAAAGATTTCTTCGTTCTTCAAAAGCAAAGTGACAGAGAAAAAAGCTCCTCAGGAATCGAAGTTCAGTCGTAGTGAAGCTATTAACATGAAAGCCGCTATGATGCAGAGAACTAATCCTCATTACATCTTCCTAAAAGTAGAATCCGGGCCTCCTCAGAAAGATGATAAGCAAAAGCTGTTGGCAAAGGTATGGAAGCTTTTGATTTAAGTTAAGAGAGGATTATCATATAACAATTATAACGCAGGCAAAATCTTTGGTTGGAGAGTACATGAACAATTTTTTGGCGAAGCGGTATTTATTTGAGGAGGCTGATTGGC
>ENA-UOTX01000580-UOTX01000580.1-compost-metagenome-genome-assembly--contig:-NODE-580-length-37223-cov-27.510203_pt1 | contig 37223 bp, 28 predicted proteins | sample MGYA00238143_ERZ746982 | MGnify/ENA primary metagenome ERZ746982 (study PRJEB28758, sample SAMN06268862) | compost metagenome | isolation source: single cell | place: USA: California, Emeryville, Joint... | reverse complement strand
GAACAAACAATGGATAAACTTTTTCTGAAATGAATCAGAAAGAGAGCATCCACAGCCAACACAACAAGACTGTGCTGGCAAGTTGTCATAAAAATAATAGCAGTGTTATAGAGACTTATTGCCTCCCAAAACCCGTGTTCGGCGAACGCACATTTGTGCAGCCAGGTTGGGCCAATCAAGTCGTGTTTCCACAATCCGAAAGATAGATAGTCAGAATTAACCAACTATCATTTATCATTTCTTTTGTGTCACACTACTGATTTTTTTTGGGGGGACATTCCCTATAAGTATGTCTTTTTTTTGATATCATGGATTTGCTGCCAAATTTTGATTAATTTTTTCACAAAGTCATTTTGTGAATTAATTAATGTGATAATAGGTGGGTAGTCAATAGATAAGTAATGACTCACACAATCTAACTTGCGCATGATTCATCCGCCCCATTTTACGCTTTAGACACCCCAGCAGCTTTCATTTGTGCTCTTCCAGTAATGAATTAACTCACCTTTCTGAAAAAAAGACTAATATATCTAAAATGTGCGCATAATCCTCAATAATCAAGTCTTAATGGCAATATCAAGTCCAATTAATGCTATTAAGTCATTGTCGCTGCTATAATTCTATGTTTAGTTGCTTAATCCACTTATAAATTGTATTATCATGCTAGTGATTATGATAATGAAATCTATTGATTAATTCATTTAAGCAAAGTATGACTAACAAATGCTATGCTGGGGTTTCTAAGTTTGAATCTCCAAGGTTCTTTCTAAATGGTAGTTGGCGACATGTTCATTGGCTGCTGTAGTTAGTGACGGAATGTGAGAGTTATGATTTGCATAATTGTAGTGTTAACGTATTGCTTTTTATTTTTGTTAGGTTAGAGCTCTCAATTGTATCAATTGAGAGAGAGCAAATCAAGTAAATTCCAAATTCCAAATTGCTGCTGTCATTAAATTTTTTTGGGAATTTTTAATACCGATCGGTATTCAAAAATCGAGAGATCAATATTCAAAATTCATAAATTTTTTGAAGATGGCAATATATAGTCAGGGGACGATAGAGAGCAAGTGACTGCGAGTATGACGAAAGAGAGTGTATAAGAGCATGCAGTGCATTATGATTTTTTAATACTGGACGGTATTGAAAAAAGAGAAAAGGTGAAATTTCTTCATGTGTGTGAATTTTGAGGTAGATTGAAAATTCAGAGATTTGAGAGCGATTTTATCAATCTATGCTCTTTTTAACAAAATTAGGTTTCAAGTTCGTTCAAAGCAAATTTCCTAATTTCTTCGATTAATCCAATTAATTATTTTTAATACCGATCGGTGTTTTGAAACTCTTAATTACACAGTGAATTTCTACTTTCAGATACCTGATCAATATTTTTTAATCAAAAAAATTAGCGAGAGTGTGATATGCCTCTTTATGAACTATCTCTATACACTCGATTCTGTGTAATTAAGTGTCAAGGTTCAACTCAAATTTATTTCTCAGTTTTCTTTGAGGTGCTATAACTCCAATTTCAAGAACTAATCCTTTCAGCTAAAGAAACTTTGAGAGCAGCAGCAATTAATCACTATTAACAGATATCAGTTTCTCTGAAAAGTCTGCGCCCTATGATCTCTCTCTATAAAAAATTACAAATATATGTCAGTAATAATAATAAACATCATCATCAAACATCATGGATAGTGAATCATCTAGCTCTCCTCTTCTTCTTATTCTACTGTTAGTTACGAACTTCCTTAGCACTATGAATAGGTGATTAATTGAGTAGCAAGCATCATTGAGCGATTTTATAGTTAAAAAGAGCTTGGCCTGGGGGATATGCTTTCTTTATCTCTTAGAGCAAAAGAGTTTTTGTGTTTTAGACATTGTTGGATGTCTGATTTGAGTTATAATCTTCCAATGAATTTTTCATTCGTGCACTTTCTTGCTTAATATAGGTTGAGATCATCACCATCATTATTATCGCACTCTCTCAAAAAGTAAAGTGACCAATTCATCTCTTTTGAGCAAGGCAAGCGAGTATGGCTGTTTAGTTTAGTAGACAAGCAGCAAGTAAGAAATAATCCAGATAGATCTGTGGGTGAGATTAACGCTAGTCAACTGATTACATGCTTCGTTTAATTTTCTTAATATTCTGAAGTATTTTTCCTTTGCGAAATTTCTTCTCAAAGACACGAATTAAAACATAAGCAACCTTGTTTCTGAGATACAGATTGCTTTCATATTTAGCAAATGTGTTACTTATACTATTTATTAACCAAATGAAAGGCAGCTCACAAAAAAAGTTTTGAACAAATCTTATGAAATTTTCAAAGAATCACAAACAATGAATACATTCAATTTGATTTTGAAAAGCAAATAGCAATATTGGAACACGTACATTGAAAGCTGCTCACTTCAATCAAAACAATATTCAAATAAGCTATTGCTCAAAAAATAATTTAGCTAAATGCCATCGCAGGCGACAATTTCATTATACACAGAACAAAACTAGCAGAGCAAATTGCTCACTTCTTCTTCATCGTCGGTTGTTTACCATAGATGCCCATGGCTACAATATTCGATTTGATCTAATAAACAAGAAAAATCTGAGCAAATTATTAAATCTTTAGCTTAATTACCTGTTTTCCAACGTCTCGATTCGGTTCTTTCGAATTACTCGTGTTGGATATCTGCGGCGGCTTAGCCATCGGGATATTATTGCTTTGGACATTCTTCGTGCTCCCAGCATTCGTTCCCACAACTTGTGGATTCAACGGCGGCAGGAAATTTCCTTGAGGGCCAGGAGTACTATTCGTTGATTGCGTCTTCTTTCCTAACTGCTTAACATTCATCAGCCACTATTTAATCAAAATGAATTTACCTTTTGCTGCTGTTGATGCTGCTGAAGCGCAAGACTAATATCCTTCGAAGGGAAGCTCACGCTATTTACCACGCTAATATCATTCTTATTGGCGCTCTGTGCATTCCCCACGGCTTTCTTCAAATTCGCGCCTACTCGAGGGCTGCTGTCTGTTATCTGCTGCTGATTTTCTGCCAACACGTTTCTATTATCATTCCCTTTCTTCTCATCCCCCATGAAATTATTTTCTAATATCTTATTTTCCTTATTCTCTTCGAAATCCAACAACATTTTTTTATTCTTCGATTCTGCGCGCGACCTATTCGATTCGACCTGGCTGTCTTGCAGAGACGTGTTATTTCTGCCTCTTTTAGAGTTTCTTGCTTGTCCACCCTGCTTTGGGTTGGATGACGTGCTGATATTCCCGTCTTGGACAGATCTGTTTCTTTCTAGCATATCCTTATACTCCATTGCTTCAAAATCGACCTCGTCGTCTTCTTCAGCGGCGTCTTGGTCATTCTCGTCGTCGTAGACGATATCATCGACGTTCATATCATCGCTCTCGTTCTGAGACATACCCTCCGACAACCCTTCCTCGTTTTCCCAAGGGATTTTGACATTCGCGTCAAGTTTATTTTCCTCGATGATTTTCCTTTGGCTGAAGATGATATTCTTCAAGTCATTCACGGTTTTTTCCTGAATCTGTAAATGGATCTCTAATTCGATATTTTGAAGCTCTAACACATGGTTCTTGATCACGATCTCAAGGAAATCTCGCTTATCTGTGTGCTTCACGCGCTTTGGGATCGAGTCTCGGATTTGTTTCGCCATTTTGATATTTTCAGCCAGCTGCATGTTCATCATCTCGCGCTTGAAGGTGTTTTTATCAGTTGACATTCTCAGCGTCTGAATGTTCTTAAACTCTTGTTTTATCTCATTAGGAACAGCTGAAAGAGGCCGCGCGCCTTCATCAACAGGAACATCACCTTCTGCGCCATTAGTTGCGTTTCCGTCTTTCTTAAAGAAATTAGTCTGTGACTCCAGCAACTCCTTCTTCCGCCAAACGACGATCTCTGCTTGTTTTCGCTTAATTTCAAGGTGGTTCAAAGCGTTTTGCTCTTCTAACTCCATGAGCGCTCGTCTCAGCTGGATTCTCTCTTGGAAATTCTCAAAGAGCTCTGTTTGAATTTTCTTCATCTCGATCTCGTCTTCCATTCTGCCGCAGACACAAGGACACTGGCTTTGGTTCGACATGACGCTTGGTTCAAGCTGCGTTGGTGTTTGATTGTAAGTCACGCCTTCGGTCATTTTGGATTTTAATTGCTCGATTTCTTGGCGAAGGTCGTTGATAATGTTTTTGTACTCTGCGATATGCATGGAGACGAGCTTCTTGTTGGAAACCATCTTCGTCTTGATGTTTTTCGCGCGACTCGCATATTTCAAAGTGTTTAATGTCTCTTCGATTTGTGATCCCGCAGGACTAATGTTCGCGATCATCACAGTCTTGGAGTTTCCTCCAAGCGAATCCTTCAAAAGTCTTGTAAGTTTACTGTCTCTGTAAGGCACAAAGAAGCCCTTCTTGCTCTTGTCTCCAAGCGCATTGATACAATTTGCCAACGCCAGCAACGATCTATTGATTTTCGCTCCTTCTCTCAGTCGTATACCTCGGTTTTCAGTCACCGTTCCTCTTTCTGACCCAGCCAAATCGATAAGGGAAAGCTTTCCTTGAGTGCGCTCCACTTCGATGTTTTTCGTTCGAGGACAGCTGGTTACCGTGATCTGGAAGACTGCGTGAGAGCGAGAAGACGTTTGGTTTGCGTTGGTGGCCTCCGTGGTCCTTCTGCGATTGCCAACGATGATAAGGTTCATCAATTGCTCAGAGTTTTCGACTTTCAGCTCAGTAACCCCAGCTATTTGAATTCCCTGTGAACAAAATGATTAAACATCGTAATCAATAATGCTGCGTACTTTTATCGGATCATCACGAAGTTCGAGATACGAAGATGAAGGCACAAGCAAGTCTCTGATGGTCTCATTGTAAATTTCAACGTATGATATCTGCACAGTGAATTCTCTTTCAGGCGTGCGCTTAATCGAGTCAAAGATATCCCGGATCGTTAAGACATTCAACCCCGGTACTTCACTAGTGCCTATCATTGTATAGGTCTTTCCAGTTCCCTGAACAGTTAAAAATTCTGATTAACACGCATGCAGCAACAAACGAGTTATTACTGTAGGACCATAAGCAAATACACAGGCATTGTAACCGTCGAGGACCGGCTTGATGAGGTTTTTGCAGGTTTCATTGTAAATCTAGGTTTGAGGCGTTATATATGAGGAAAATTAGTTGTTTAGTGTACTTGCTCTTGAGTATGCTCTCGAAAGATTTTATCAAATGCGTATCTCTGCTCCTTAGAGCGATGGAGTATGTCTGTGATCTTTTTGTTCTCTTGTTCGTGTTCAACTTCATCTCGATCGAGCACGATCTATACATATTACCGGTTAAGCGCTGCATAAGGAGTTTTTTATCAATACAAGTAAGTTGCCCTCATTGCGAACGATGTCAAGGTCACCAACCGAAAGCTCTTTGTGAATTAGAGGTCTGACTCGGATTGCGACTAAGATGTTTGAATCATCGGAAGAGGTTTCTTTTTCATTTGGCTGGGTGGGAAGACTGTTGAGGTTCTGAGCGGAGATGTTGTTCAGGTTGGCCTGGAGATTTGCAGAGGAAGGATCGGTTATTGGGCGGTTGTTCATGGAGTTCGAGTTATTAAGTGTATTTGTTTTTCCAGTAAAGTTTTTGAATCCGTTTGAATTCAATTTATTCTATCAGTTTTAGTTAAAAGGAATTGCACTCTTTTAAGAAAAAATCGGCTGAAAGTAAATTGAATTCTATTACGATTAGAATATAGAACGCATAATTATTGATTTTGGAAAAAAATCGGTCATTTCGCGCTGCTTGGCTGTGGTAATCCACTGAAAGCTCTGTGCTGGGTAGAAGGATTAGAAATAGAATCAATATGAAAAGATGGCCATTTTATTGTCTAATGGTGGAATGAATGCACATGCAGGTCAAGAATTCTCGCGAATTACAACTCGAGAAGCTACTATGAGGAAAAAATAGATATAACAATGTTTAGCTACATGTTTTTGTGTTCAATATTAAGGTTGGACCTCAATGGGAAAGAAAATTAGGAAGACTGTGAATAATTCCCTCGATTGACAATGCGTAAAGAATCTCTCATTTAGTACTGGAAGCAAACCACAGCTTTCAATATTATTGAGCTGTACGGCTGATGTATTCAAACTTGCAGACAAAATTTCTATGAAAGCTTTAGATTAAGACTATGTGTTGCTCGTAGGGAAAGATATTGAAGCTTATCATATGCAGAGTCCTCTCTTTTTTTTTTCACAAACCAACAATTGGATCCTTTGATTTTCTTACTGAGCTGTAAATGATGATATTTTCTTTTCCATTAATATACTCAAGAATGACGTGGATTGACTCACTATTCCTCTGGTATCTATTACATTACCTCATTTAAGCTATGATCCCTCACCACAATAAAAATTCTCAAAGTTTTCCATGGATAATAACCATTTTGTTCAAAACTCAAAATTTGTAGAATTGAGCTTAATTAATCTAAATACGCAATCCATTATCTCCACTGAGTCTAACAAAAACACCACTCAATTCTCTAGAATCCGCACAGCACGATTAGCCTTTCTACTCGTGGGTCCCACATGTATCATACTCTGCATGATAAACCAGTTCTACCGTGATAAGTTCTGTTTTACTGATTACCCGACTCATTTACATCTGGACTACAGAGGTAGAAATACATCCTTTCGATTGGTTAGGAGTTCCATCAGTTACTGAATCCACAATCCTTCTCATTGGTAAGTGCAGAAACCCATATACAACAACAGTTATATCTTTTTTTCATATTCTGATCATGTTATTAAAACATACAATTATTTCTTGAGAACACTTTCTGATCAATAAGTTTTATAGCAGGATTTTACGCATTAATCATGTTAGTGTCGCCTGAAATAAAATAAATAAAACAAAAACTGTCCAGTCCTTATGCGAATCACCAGCGATTTCCTCTTTAGCATCAAGCAACATGTTCTCGTCCTTGTATCTTTCCTCCTCACAAAATATCCCTCTAATCAATTTCCGCTTAGCCTGAAATCGTGAAGGTCGGTGAATCATTCACAGATGACCATTTAAAGTCTGCTACAAACCAAATCAAATTTTTTGAAGTAGTTGAGCGTTTCATGATGAAGAGTTCTCCTTATAGATATGCAATGGGAAGGATCCGGAACCCTTATGTTCAATTGGCACCCATCCTTAATAAAATTGACATTCTCCTTTCCGAAAACCTCCTCAAACTCGAGACCTCAAGCGACTCAGAGACCTTAGAGCATTGCTATAATATCTTCCTCAGGGCAACGAATCTATTCCACAGAATTACCCGCGAGCAATCGATTGGAATAAGAGAACATATCGAAAATCAAGACGTTCCGACGTCTTATCTTGAGCATTTGATTAGTTTCCTTAAATATACTCAAGAGCCATTGTATGTGCTCCGAGTGGCTTCATTGGTAGCTAAATTTGCGAGAAAGTTCAAGCAATTTTCCAACAAACATGAGTACCTGAAACCCTATTTCAGCTTCCTGAAGTATGGAGCTCCTTTCTTTAAACTTTTCGAAGAGCATTCCTATCAAATTCCCGCCTTTCATGAGTATTTGAAGAAGAAAACAACTGGAGAATTGAAAATAGCTGAATGGGAAAAGTACATTAGCCAGTTAAAAGGAAAAATTTCCACTGAAGAAATCACAAAACTTCTTCTTGCAGTGCCAGAGAACAAGCTAGTCGATAAGAGAATCGCTTCTTTAGCTAATGAAAGCGGCCTCGAAATTGCTGGAGAATTTATGCTGTTGAAGCTATTGACAAGTAAAAGGAAATTTGCATTTTATGAGATTTCAGCTCTGGCGTCATGCGTGTTCTTGGTTCATGGTAATTAATCTAAAATTATACTCGAAATTTTACTTTTCAATAGTTGGCTTTAAATGCAGTGCGAATTTAGCGGATAACGAAGAATACAAATTACTATCATCCGAATCTCCACTAACCCAAGATACTGCGAGTTTATACGATATCAGTCAAATTATCCCTGCCATCTCTGTTGATTTGAAGAGAGCAAAGAGCCTCATCTCCACTGACCTCTACGGCGTCAAACTCTTCATACAATCAGTGTCAATTTTGAGTCACACAGCCCACAAATCCTTGGCCATCTACCACAAACAGCCAAAGAGCTCCGACGACGTCTATAATGATGCTCTTAAGCGTCTCATCCCACCACTCGTTGGCTCTGAAGAGGACGACAGTGAAGCCGGCTGTCTCGCGACACCTTTCAACAATATCATCAAACTGATCGATGAATTTGCCTTTGTATCTCCAGAAGGAGATACCTCCTCTAAATTGGCATACCTCGAAAGCTTTGGAAGCCTGAGTCTTCATCACCTTGGTATAGAACTTTTCGGTAGCTTGCTTCATTTGGTGAGAATAATCAGGCAAGAATACGCGAGTCGGACTGATAAATTCTGGTTTATCAGTCTTTTCCATGTGGTGAAAACTAGGCTTCAAAGCACCGAACTCGACAGCTACTTTACGACACAGCTGCCCGAATACCTCTCTCAAGTCCAGGTCTTCCTCACTGCTTACAATGACCGTTGTAATCGTGAGGAGAGTACACTGCTGCTTGTGTGTGTTTCGGAGCGCTGCATTAAGTTTCTGGAAGAGTTTACAAAACAAGGCGGCGATCTCGACCGTTTACTCGTTGAATCGCCTCGTAAGGAGCACGCGAAAGATCAACTCGTCTCGTTTTACTTAGGGTATCACAACTTATGGTATCAGTCAATCTATGACGGTGCCAATTCTATTGATAGAAATCAATACATCACTCCCCAATTCCTCGAAAAGGACAAACTCAAGTCACTGATTAATCAAGTGTACTTGATAAAGATTTTCAAAACTGAGCAGGAACTCGCCCCTCAAAAGAAAGAACTCTACGGCTTCCTCTTTTTCTTAGGTCTGACTTTTCTATTCAACCTTGAAGGTGGTAGCAAGAACGACGACTCCAAAGAAAATGAGAAAACCCTGACGTCATTAATGGAAGAGTACTATAACCCTCAAATGGTCGATTTCACTTTCCTGTATAATATGATGCGATTCTGCAAAGAAGAATTAGATTTATCACTGGTCAAGACTCTGAACGAGTGCAAGTTCGTGAAAGAGATCCAAATTAGGGGGCTTTGGTTTTCCGAGACGCTCTTCGAATGTGATGCTGGACCATCAATCGCTTACGGACAGAGAAGATATGTAGCTCAATATGACAATAACTGGTGGATTATGCCGATGATAGGGCAGTATTTCGACGTTGATCCCTATTTCCCTCAACGCAATGCCGACGAGGAAGATCTTTCCACTGAAGAGCTTAGCTTAACGCTAAAAACCCGGATGACCCTCGAAGTACTTGAGGTCATGAAAAAGCGCTTAGATGCCTTTTACGATCGAGCTATTGATGCCCTTCGAGGGGAGCGCGACCCAATAGAAATCGGCCTTGAGCAGCGGCGGCTTGAAACTCAATTAACGATGCTGCCAGACTTCTTCATGGCGGTTAGAAACTACTTGCGGCCTGAAGATAAGAAAGAGTTGGGTTTAGCAATGCTGAACTTATTTACAAAAGAATACGGACTGTTGGAATGTAAAGAGCGGTTCCATGAAATCCTCGAGGAAAAGAACTCGATCCACGTCGCGTATTTCGATGCAGACAAATACTTCGAGGTGTTGAATCTCACTGTGGACCAGCAAGTCCTCAACGCGTTCGTTTCGCCGAAAGATATTAAAACACTCAACAGATCTCAGTTGGAAAATCTTGGAAGATTAGCCTATTTTGCGGACAACTTCTCCGTTGAAAAGGAAGAAGAGGTGGCTGAGTCCAGCGTTCTGCAAGAACAGCTGAAGACGATTCACACTGATGATAGATTCGATGCTGAGAAAGTCATATTGGCGATGTTTACCTTGATTTCTGTTGGCAAATTCGATAAATCAGGAAAAATCGAATTTCCTGAATTTTCATTGACTCCTGTCGAGAAACCGGAAATGAGGCCACTGGATTCATCTCTTGTAGGCTTCCTTCTCTATGGACTCCAAAGAGAGAAGGATGCTCCATTGACAGAAATCCAGGAAAGAGTGGCTCTCGCGTTCAGCGGTTTGATGGGAAAAGCTATAGGCGAACTCAAAAATCTGAATAAGGAAAGCAAGCCCGAAGAAATCATGACTGGACTGGAACATGCTGAGACCTGGATAAAACTTGTCGGTATCATCGGAGATTGTATGGGTGAGCCGGCTTCGAACTGGGAGAAGGACTCGGCGCTTATCGGTTGGGCGGAAATCATCCAAAACGGTCGTTTCTTGGAGATTTTCAGTGAATTAGTCCAAGTTCTACAAGGACTCATAAGCCTCGTTTCCCCTAAGAAAAGAGATAAGAAAACCGAGAAGAAAGACGTGAAGAAGTACGCTAAACTTGATAAATTGAGGGAGATTCTCACTAGTATCATTAAAACAACCAAAAAGATAAAAAGCAAAGCTTTCGGAGGTTCGTTTACCTCCAAACTGAACGAGAAAGCGGCTTTGAAACTATAAAGATAAATGCAATATTATCCGAGACTTGGTTTCCAGTTTGAACAATCTGATCCTCGCTTTCGATTGCTCAGATGTTATTTCCAAGCGTAGCACAATGACCTACTCAGAAGCTACCTTAACCCTCATTTCTGGTCTTTTATTAACTGATGATGTTCCAGACGATCATGAGGAAGACCAACAGAATGAAGATTCCACTGAAACTAAAGACATTACTTCTGAAAGCATCACTCGCATTCATTTATCCGCCTTAAAGGAATTCATCACCAAGAACGAGAAGCAATTCATTAACCAAATCATTACTCTCTGCGCACTCGCACCGCATTACAGCAGTTATAATGACATGATGAAGAAAGCCATCAAAAACATGTTCTCTCTCACTTCCCCTCACAGCGAGGATTTCAAAAATCAAATTCAAAAACTTGCCTCTGAAGCAAAACAGGTGTTCCAAGCCTTCGCATCAGAAAGTCCGGAAAAAGTAAAAGAACTCGAGGTCAAAAATCTGCCGAAAGTGAAGAGCAACCAAGTTGCTGGTGTAAACTCATTGATGTCTGCCTTCGTTTTCCGTAATTTCCATATGTATGTTATGGATGCGGTTCCTGAGTCTTTCAGGACATTCGTTCCTAGTCTGTGCGAAGATTTTCTCCTTGATTCAGCGTTAGAGATCCTTCGCAACTTCAAGAGTATCATCGATGAAAGGTTCAAGAAAAATTTGATATACCTGACTTTCGAAGGGAATCTCGAAATTATTACTGACATACCTTCTCTAAATAGACTGAAAATGAACCGAGAACTCTACGAGGCTGGAGAGTTCAATGAAACTCACAAAGAGAAACTCGAGATCATGTACAAAGGGGTTTCGAAAACAATTCTTAATTATGAGATCTACGATCAGTACCCTCAGGAGGTAGACTGTCTGAACCTATTAATTTTGATGGTTTGGAACCCTGAATATGCTGAGAGATGCGTGAAGGATGGGTTGATTGAGAAAATTTTTCATCTTTGTTGCGATTGTAAGACACAAAAAATCCCCTTCATTGTGGATATCCTGATTGGGGACCAGATCCCGCCTGAGAACAGAATCGAAATCAGCTTGAAAGCTGCATTACTGAACTCTGCTTCAGTGAAAGCGCTTTCGAAGCAAGAGATGCTGGAGAGTCTGAAACCGTATATTTTAGCTTATCCTCAACTTTTCAAGAAAAAATTCAACGAGCTTTTCACAGTTTCCGAGCTACCTCAGGCCAATTCAACTGAAACAAAGAAATCCACCAAAAATCACTCATTGATACTCAAAAGAGAATTCAGTTACTCCAAACTTGAAGAAACCGGCGAAAATATCTCTGATTATCTTAAGAAGTCAGTTACGATCACTGGAAGGACCGTGGTTAGAGAATTGATCAAAATGATCGTGCAAACAAGCGATAAAGTATGGAAAGATCAATTCTCAGACGAAAATGACTTGGCGCACTACAAGATGAGTGAGACAACTTACGATCTAACAACAGATCTCGACGGCAACTTCCAACTTCTAAGCATGATATTAAAGAAATATCCCGAGTTGAAATCCTATGCTGCTGAAGAGAAGATTTCTACCCAAGTATTCGACATGAAGAGCTACCTATTCACTGAGCTTGCGGAGCCGCAAGAGACGACCTTCCTTGATTATGCTGTTCATGTGCTTCAAACTCCAGCTTTCCCAGTGCATGCAAGTGTCGTCACATGCTTTTTCGAGAGGTATACTCCTGCGTATACACTTAAGCACGGAGATGAAATCATCACTAGCAATGAGCGGTTCGCAGGAATGGTGATCGACAAATGTCTACAAGCGCTCTCGGCATTCGCTGCTAACGCTGACATCGAAGAATGCAAGAGACACCAGCTCCAATTCGTATATGCGCAGACAATTCGCAATGCGCTTAGATCGGAATGGGTTTCGTCGGAGTACGCGACCAAAGTTAATAATAAAGTGATTAGCGAACTTGAAGCGATTATTAATGTGAATCTTGCCCATGGAAGAACACTGAAAGACTTATTTACACTCCATGAGGTTGTAAGAATCCAAACGCATGTGCAAATTGCCCAGGCCTACGCTCAACTTGACCCAATGCACGCGCAAGAGAATCTGCCAAAAAATTCGAGGGAGGCTATTCGAGAGGAATATCATTGTCTGAGAAGCCTTTTACATTTCGGTCGCGACTACGAGAAACTTGACCAATATTACTCTAAGACTCAGGCGGATGTGCTTGTTGATAGAGATCCTGTAAAAGGAGAGTCTGAAAAATTACATGCCATAAGAATTGAAAGTAACGAGAATCGCAGGGCGCTGCTAGTGAGAGCGATCATAGAGGGAAAGCCCCTTGACTATCAATACGTCTTCTCGCATGGTACCGCATACTACGCTCATTGTAGAACGGTTATTGATAAAGACTCATTGGCGCTCCTCGAGCCAAAAGGAACCTCGAAAGATCCATTTACTAAGCTATTCCATGCGAGTCGTTGCGAGGCGGATTACAAGAAGGACTCCACTGAAGCTACCGTACTGATGAAAATAACGTCGTATTTATCAGATGTGAAATCGACTCACAAGCGTGAGATTAAAGGGTCTAAGCCACTTAAGTAAAATCACCTTATCGATTGGATCGCGTGAATTATCTCACCATGAATAGGTTTTTCGAGGATATTGTCTATAAGAGCTTCCAACTCAAAGAAAACAAAAAGAAAAGTAATGCAATTTCCTTTGAATGCTTTAAATGTCTACGTGTTTATCTAGGCAAAGCAGAAAACACTGAACTGTCTAAGGTGATTGATAAACTCGTAGTGGAAAGGCTTATCAATGACAAAAAAATCAATGAAGATGAAGAACAAGCCGACGAGTTCGCCTCATACAGGTTATTCTCAGATAAGTCAGCAAATCATGTTAGTCGATTGAGAGCGAAGATCGAAATTGATTTGGAAATGATCATTGAGAAAAAACTGCTTCATGACTACTTGCAAAACGCTTTGCTGAAACACAAATTCGAAGAATTTGCTGTCAACGAAGTTGACAATGAACTCAACCAGTACATTTTCAACTTAAAAACTGATTTAGAGAAAACCATTGCTCTTCTCTCTGTGAACCAACAGTATGTGGGAATGCTCAGCAGGACGCACCGAGAGATGAGAAAGGACTGCTTATTGCGACTCCACAGCGAATCTGAGGAAGGAGAAAAATGGTCAAGGAAATTTGACCCAGATGAGCTTGCTGATGAATCCAGTGAAGTTAAGGCCGATGAAGCTGACGAAGACGTGACAACGAACGAAGAGAATCAAGAAGAGAATCTCGAAGTAGATATCGTAGGTCACGAGGAGTTTGCTGGATTCATAAAGAAAGAAGCTTTTGATCATTACCAGAGCAAAGGCTTCGATGATAAATTCTTCGTGTATTCAGACTCAGCGCTCGTGTTGCCCTCTGAGAAGAAAGAGACTTACCAAACTCTCTCGAATTTCTTTATTGAGAACCGAGGAAATTGGCCGACAATGCACAAATACCTCAACTACGCCTCTCATGAGTACATTGAGAGGCTAGTCGCGGCTTTATTTATCCAATCGCCTTTGGAAAAGCACGTACTAAACCAGTTCATTACGCTTTTCACGAATCTCTCTACAAATCCATTGAACGAAATCCGCTTCATGGATATGATAGTGACTCTTGCCTCACTCGATGCTGAAGATGCTAATACTCTGAATACCTTTAACCAATACTTCGGAACTGTATTAACCAAGGACGAATTTGCTTCGAAAAAACATTCTTTCCTTGGAGAAGTCATAAATATCATTGAAGAATACTTGTCATTAACTATTGAAGGCAAGAACGCTGTTGAGCACTCACATTTTGATGAATTGTTAGCCTCTACTGAAAAAATCGGCGAAATTATGCCTTTCAAACTCAAGATTAAGATTGTTGCCTCGGTAGTAACACCAAAAGTTGTCTACAGCGCAATTGCTAGGAAAATTATTGATTCGGACTCTGACAATAAACAGCTTTTTGAAAAGGCTGTCAAAGCGATCATTAAGGTTGAATTGACGCATTTGAGTCCTTATCATAAAGACCCAATCGAAGCATCACATGCAGTGCAAGCGGCTCTTGAATGCATGGTTAGCGTTGACAAGATGTCTAAGCTCAGAATGAACCTGCTTTCCAGTATCGCAAATTGCTTAGAAAACGACCACGTGCTCTTCAGTTTCTTGAACCTTCTACAGCAGACATACCACCTGAATCTCGAATGTGCACATCAAGAACTCGTTAACATTGTTGCTACGCTTAAACTTGAGCTGAAAGGAGAAGCTGACAACGATCAAGTGAAAGAAATCTTGAAGCAAATTTCTCAAAATAAAGACCTCGTTAAAATCCAACTGGTTCTTCAATTGCTCGCGAAACAATCAGAAAACGTCATTCAGTCTCTTAAGGAAGCAAAGGACCGCTTCACTACACATCAAGAGTCACTGTGCGCTAACCTGAAGAAACTCATTGCAAATCTGTTAGAAGAGAAAGGGTTGAAGAATATCTATATGTATGCGATCCAAATTTTCGAATTGCTGGAGGATATCAAGAAAGCTACTTCTCCTTCAGACTGGGATTTATCACAGTTGGAGTCAGCGCTTGATTTGATTGTTGATATGTACCGTATTTTCAAGGCACATGGAAGTTTAGCAGAGATTGAGGAGAGAATAGGCTTCGTAGGCGTTAGTAAAGAAGAAATAAAGCAAGATGGAAAGGAGACAACAAATACGTCTTCTCAGATGTTTTCCAGAGTTTCAACGAAAACCAATGACCATATGCCTCAAGAGGAGGAATTATTGCTGTCAATTCCGGGGTTACAGCGGTCAATGACAGCGATTAGAGAATCAGGGGAGGTGAAATACGATGAATTGCTATCACGGCTGACAGTCAAGGCGAAAAGTCTAGTGCAGGAGGTCAAATTATCAAAGCTCCCGAGTGCAAAATACGTCCTTGAAATTGCAGTAAAACGAGAATACGAGAGATTTACCCAGTTCCCATGGCTGCTGAAGTTTGATAAAAAGATGGAGATCTTCGATATGCTTCTGTCGAAGGAGAAGGACTCTTACTCTTCCGATACACTCAGTACAATAATTAATAGACATGCTTTGTGAAATTAATTCAAAAATGTTTAGAATATAATATCAGAAGAAAACACATTTTAAAAGACAGCAAGAGACAATTTGAAATCTTCCTCAATGAGCATCCTTACTCAAGGATTGCAGGAATTCAATTCAAGATCGAGTTCTTGAACGAGGAAGGTATAGACGCAGGTAATGATATAAATTGAAAATATAGCAGAACTCTAACATTCACTTTGTATTTTCCTCAGGCGGCTTAAGAAATGAATGGCTCGCACTCATTTCAAAAGAGCTATTTGATCCGCGCTTAGGTCTCTTTAAAGTCACCGAGAACCGATTGAGTATTCAGCCAGACCCATCGTCTCGAATCGTTCCTGGCCATCTCTCCTATTTCCACTTTGCTGGATGCATCGTGGGCTATGTAATATCCGAAAAATCCTAGTTTCCAAGGTTAATCTCCTCTGCCTAGGCCGTTGCAAACAAGCTCGCGATCCCAGCTAACTTCACACGCTCTTTCCTCAAACTGATCACAGACCGGGAGATTGCAGTCACTGATCTAGCCGATGTGGACCAACAGCTGATGAATTCTCTTGAATGGATGCTGAAAAATAACGTTGAAGAACTCCTCGACCATGAATTCACCTATGACGTGCAGCTATTCGGCCATAGATACACTATCAAGCTTGGAGAGCCGCATGAGCACCTTGGAACAGTGAATGAGAAAAACAAAAAGGATTATGTGAATAGATTAATCTATTATCGCTTGTCGAAAGAGATCGAGCCTCAAACTCAAGCGTTTAAACAAGGGTTCCAGAGGTTTATTAATCCAGAATACTTGCAGATTTTCTCGGCATCTGAATTGGACAAATTGATCGCAGGAGATCCAAACATCGATTTCGAAGAGTTGAAAGCCACGGCTCGATATGAAGGATACACAGCTGATTCAATTCAAGTCGTTTGGTTCTGGGAAATCGTAAAAACGTTCGATCAAGAGAATCTTTCGGCTCTATGGTTCTTTGCTACGGGTAAGAAAATTCGAAAATATATTATGGAGGAGTAATTTTGTTATTTCTTTGGCAGGCATGAATCGACTGGGTCCTGGAGGTTTCAAAGACCAAAAATTAATTCTCGTGAAGACGGACGAGCCTGAAAACTCTCTTCCAAAGAGCCATACATGGTAAATGATGCCTCGAATTGCTTGGTATCTCATCAAAAACTTTGTAGCTTCGGTAAAATAGATCTGCCTCAGTACCCTACTAAGGAAATCCTCATGGAGAAATTGATTCTGGCGATTTCGGAAGGAAGAGAAGGATTTGGATTCCAATAACTTATCAAATTTCTAAAAACACCCCCAAAAAATGAATGAATGAATAACTCAGTATTTTTATAACAATAGAATATCTCCATTATAACTTAGAAAAAGAAACAAAGTAAGAAAGCTAAGCGCATTGTGTATTTACGATCGAGTTAAATATCGTCTATTCTATTTTATATTATCAAATTCAATCTCCACCACATTGATATGAGCTAACAATATCTGAATGACTTAGCTTTCCTATAAGCTTCAATACAAGAAGTCTTGAGCTAACGATTCATCCGAGAAAATAAGCAAAATGATCCTTGCGAAAGACGAGTAAATATATTTCGGTTCAGTTGAGTCAGGTCAGGAACTTGCTGTCCGTCTTGCTTTACTTGTCTTGAATTTACTGAGCTATAATTATTTTTCAGGAAAGAATTTCGCTCGTTAAGCTATTCTTATCGCTAGCCAGTCAGATTATTTCAGTATCTGAATCAAGTCGGCTCATAAAAAAACGGTTTATATATATTTTTGAACTTCGTGTGAATTTTACCGATGACTTTAGAAGGACTCTCCCAAAGCGCCTCAACTGAGCTTTCTCAACCTATCCGCAGTATACCACCTTCATTGAGACTCATTATAACCTGGCTTTTACGTGAAATTAGAGGATAATGACCATTATAAGCCAATACAGTTTAAATTGGGCGAACTTATAAACAATATTAGCAGATTTGACAATGAACAGACTGGCAAGCTCACAAGAGCCCGATACGAAAGCTTTATGAGCACAAATAATGAGCTTGTTAATGAGATTGAAGGATTACTAAAAATGTATGGAATAATTCTTTTTTCTTTATGCCAATGATTTCGTCTATTGATAGTGAAACGAACCGTCCCGAAGAGGAGAAGAGTAAAACAGCATTGCAACGCTTTCAGAAGGTCCTCGCTGAACAAAAGAGGAAATTGAAATTATATACAACTCGCAGCTGGAGCCTTGTTGAAGAAAAAGTGAAAAATTGTAGTAGTACTTGACTCAATTTGCCAATGATTTCTTATTCATTGCGAGTAGAGGATGAAGAGCATTGTGAAACGACGCAGCTCTTGCAAAATAATGATATAGACGTCCAAAAGCTCGAGGTAATCCTTTGATACCTGTTTTTATACCAATTCAGATCTAATTAGACGTTCGAGGACTTTGTACATGACAGAAGCTCCAGAATCAAGTCAATTTTAAAGAATATGCATGTTGCGAACCAAATATATAAAGAAATGGCTGTGATGACTCAAGACCAGACTGAGCAAGTCGAAATTGTTCATCATAACATTGAAACGACAGAGGTTCATGTGAAGTAATCCCCATTGAATGCTACGATGGATGCTGAATTATTTTTCAATAGAGAATCCAACAAAGAGCTTCTGAAAGTGAAATATTTGACAGGACTAAATCAGTTTAAGTACATCTGGCTCCTGCTGTTCCTTGTGGTCTCTCTCATCGGGACACTTGGTCTGATTCAGGCGCGGAAAGTCGGTATCATTGGTCTGCTTACCAATGCATAAATACTATTTTTTTTCAATGAATTGATAACAATCATATATTTCATTCAATTTTTTATTACTTAAATGTGCACTCAATTTTTTCCCGGAATTTATTATGCACTAACACTTGCGTATTTTCAGCGTTATTGCACATAGTGCGTAACAAATCCATAGTTTTCATTGGAATCCTCACAAAGGATATTGAGTAGTTCGTCTAAGAAGCCCTTCTGGTCAAGGACTCTGCTAGCTTTTTATTCTTTTTCACAAAACGAATATTTCTTCAATAGCTTACTTAAATGACTTATTTTTATTTAAAACCACTCTTTACTAAATAAAAAATCAAATACAACCGTTCCTTGTGGAACTGCACAATTCATCTTAGCCAAGCAGAACGAGCCAGGCCGCATGTCAACAATCTCAGAAACTGTATGACTTCATCTCTTTAATTTGGAAGTTATAATTAAATATACATCTAGACGAGCAACTCGCAGTCGAATGAAAAATTTGTGACCTTTAAAACTGATCATGCTCCTGCTAAGTACGAAAATCCTGAAAACCAGAGACTTGGCGACATGATAAGGTACTTTGAGACAAAAGGCTTGAAACCTGAGCAGAATTTCGATAAGTTCATCTACACAATCCGCACAATTCGCAAATCATCTTCAACTATGCTCAAACAACACAAGCGAAATCCAGTGGACACTCAAAATACTAAGGTGAAACTCCCTAGTCCCAAGATAAGAAAGCAAGGCGCTGAATACGAGCATTTAATTGTCAAGAATCCTCATGAAACGGATCCTCATTTCCAGTTCACGAAAAACGCGAAGCGCGCAGCTCAAAACACCACTAAACAGCACATGCTTCAGATCGTCTCGAACTTAAAACATGAGCTCAAAAATCCAGATCAAGTGGTCAAATATCTAACAGGCAACCCGATAATGTACAGCAATATCACAGAGAGGAAAATCAATGTAGTCATTAGAGAATTTCCTCAGAAACTTATCAATATGAGGCCAGGAGATCGCAATCTTGTGGAAATCAGAACGAAAAAATCGCTGTCTGTGGTGCTTGTAAAGACTCGAGACGATGGAACGACTTACCTCGAGGATAATCCGTATAATTTCAAAAGAGTATTTGAAGAAGATGCACCAAATAGCCTTCTATACGCGGAATCAGTCTCGCCTCTTGCTAATCTCTTGCTTAAGGACCCGAGTCGTTGTGCGATGTGTATCTCTTATGGACAGAGAAAGTCGGGAAAGACTTATAGTTTATTCGGCGCGGTTGATCAGGACGAGAAGCCTGTGCATGGAGTGGCGCAATTAGCAATAAAGCAGTTGCTAGACCAGACTCAAAAAAGAGTAGCGATCTCGATAAGCTTTTATGAGATATATCTGGGGAAAATCTATGATCTTTTGAACAATGGAAACGACCGCGTGCAGCTTAGAGAAGAGAAAGAGAATGTAATAATCGAAGGGCTATCGGAGCAACCGATTAGAAGTTTTGATGAATGCTGCAGGCTCTTGAGGATGGGAATGGACCTGCGGAATGGGTCTTTGGAATTTCCCAACAAGGATGGTTCTCGCAGTTTTGTAATATTGCTTGTGAAGGTATCAGAGCCGGGAGTAAGACGAGAAGAAGGGGGCTATGCTGGGCAGCTCGCGTTCGTTGATATGGCGGCATTTGAGCATACTAGTGAAACTCTCAATAACGAACGAGCGGTGAGGATGTTAGCGCATGAGATCAAGAGGACATTGCATTCATTGCTCATTTGCTCGCGGAACATTGAGGACAGCAAGAAAGTCCCTCCTTTTCGTGAGAGCAGAGTCACTACAGCTTTGCAAGGCTTTTTCTCTCCAAGCTGCCAGATGCTCATGATCGGGCATATGATCCCGTTAGAATCAGAAGAAACGCTGCTGTTTCAATTGTTAAATTATTGCAACCGAATCCAGAAACCGCCTGGAGAAGTCCTTGACCTTCAGTCTTCGAAATATCTTACGTATGAAACAAAAAAGAACTTGGTTCAAAGCAGACTGCCGATTAAACCGTTGAACTACAATATCATGACTGATGGCATATCAGAGTATCTCATTGATAATCAAGAGGCAGAAGAGCTGGAAATAAATGATTTAAGAAGAGCCGAGATAGCCAAACCTGAGAAAAAGAGCCGTCAATTGATGGAGTCGATCTCAAAGGACCAATCTCGGTTCCAACAACTGCGCCTGGACACGCCGGGCGCTGAAAGGACTTTCTCACCGAGTGCCAGTGCTGGAAGGCCGCATACAAGCCCACACAAGGAGCATCATAAAAAGAAAAGGGGACTGAGAGGAGTAAAGGAAGAACTGCGTCACAGGAAGCAGTTAGAACTCGAGCATCTTCTGCAAGTCACCGAGAGTCCTCAGTCTCAAAAAAAGGCGCCTTTTCTGTCTGACGACGAGAGACCTCTCTCGAGGAAAGATGTTCAGAAGCTGCCAATCTCGAAATTTGGCAATGTTAACTCCCCGCCGTCTCAACACATAGGGAAATCAAAGCCAAATAAGCAATACATTGACGTTGCGAACTCCTTGCAGAATGACTATTTTGACAGAGGGGCCATAACAGAGGCAAAGAATGGCGAGGGTCAAGAGGGAGAAGAAGATGACGAATCAAAGACTACAAGAGAGAAAAGGCCTATCAGTCGCCCTGATTCAGATATTGGGTATAAGATTAATAGAGCAGAGAAAAAGGCTCATAAAAAGCTCGAGAAAGAACGACTCAGCATTACTTACGGCGGGAAATACGGTAGATCCCCTGATCATGTCTACCACATAATGGAGAGGTTCGGCTCGAAGTTTAACCAGCAGGTTTCTCCTAACCAAGCGCGCAAAGAGGCAAACAAGTTGAAAAATGAGTTTTTTCGATCGCTAGCAGAACAGACTCAGACCATGGAGAAATCTAGGACGACTGAAAGTCTCATGACGAGACACGAGGTTTTTTCGAGTTACATGAGTCTCTCAAAGGAGTGCCACTCCGAGAAAACGAAGACGAGGAGACTACGCTCAGCGTTTGGAAAGCAAATGAGCACGATTAAATCCAGCTATGGAAAATTGGGTCGAAAATTAGAGACCACGGAAAAAGAAATAGATAGGCGACTCAAATCGGACGCCTTGGAAGATTACAAGAACCGTGTTGTGTATATCCCCTCACGACCTAAAGTCTCTAAAGATATTTGAAAATGCGACGATTGTTTTACAGTTTCTGATAGAGTTAATGTTTTATTTTCGGAGTTTTCAGGGATAGATAATAAAATACAAAATTTGTGTGAGTTTACTTTGATAGTTTGGAATACCAACAAAAATTTTGTTGTTTTCTTCATCATTTTCACAAAGTACCCAAGAATGGTAATAAATACTAGTTAGAAGCTACAGGGCATAAGAATTAAGACAGTCAAAGTGATTTAGGAGGCTTTCAAAGGTTCAAACGTTTTGAGAATTGTTTAACACGCCTAGTACGGATTCATATTATGAATACTGCAGATATCGCGTTGTATACACCAAATTTTAAAAATTTATTGTAAACAGCCATGTAAAAAAACTGCTACTTTGCTTTCTCAAGACTGGTAATGTAGTCAATTTTGCCCGTGATAGCAGTGAGCTTAGACCATAGCATCTTTTTAAGGTATTTCTGTTCTTCAACACCTACAAAGCGTTAGTTAATCTCCCATATCAAAATACTCCAAATTGATACCTAATACAGTGTTTTCGGGGAACTCGGAAGCCTCTTGCTGCATTATTCTGATATTTTCAACGATCTAACATTACTATGTTAACCCAAAGAACTTAGTGATCTCATTATTACCTTTCTATGCATCGCGCGCAAATTTTTCAATGCAACTTCTTCTTTTGAAAGCTTCGGTTTTAATGACGGGCTGTCCGTTTGCCTTAGCCCAGCAGAAGTGGGTTCTGCTAAAAAGTCTCGAGTTTGTGTTGAAAATATCCCACCCATCGAGTCATTCGAGGGGCGTTTATCAAAGGAAGGAAGTTTTTCACCCGAATCTCTCCCTTCTTCGAGTGGTTGTATTTTCTTATCGGAATTCCCCAGCTCTTTGCTAAAGAAATCAGTAACGATTGATCTTGGTGGTTTTCGCAGACCAGATCCTTTCATCTCTTCTTCTCCTCCTTCTTTTTCTTCAAGGCCGGCAAGATTAAATTGATTTCCTCGTTGCTTAAGACTCGTAGCAGGACCTATGTAAAACAGGAATATTAAGTAAAACAGGAGCTCTATCATCATCTGTTATTACTATCAAGTCTAAAATCGTCCATTCTTGGAGTTGCTGGCGATATACCCAGGAACTCTGGGCTTATCCCCCCTGGACTTTTTGGCCTAGGAGATTAGTTTAGGCTAATTGCAATTCTAATAATATTTACGAAGATCTCCAATAATAAGGAGAGGCAGCACTGCTGATTACTCCGCCTGGGCTTTTGAAGTCGTCGTCATCGTCTTTGGCGGCAGTTTCATTGACCTTTATCCTATTCTCTCGAACGGCCTTCTGCGCGCTTTGAGGGGTCGGGAAAGGGTTGTCATTATCGATCTGCTTGCGAATTTTTGACATCTCGTAACCGTCCATAATGACGGCGACGAAAATGTTTTGGAACGCGGTGAAGAACATAACCAAATAGAAAAACAGGTAGATCTGCTTAAATGATCCTTCGTCGTGCACATGACTAAAAATCTCATGGACGATATCTCCTCCGGCTAGAGCAAATAACTTTTGCAACGCTGTCCCTGTTGACTCAAACTCATCATATTTCCAGAAAAACGCATGGCCTATCCAGAATAATTAATTATCTCAGAGACACAACAAGTGGGATTACCCAAGAGCCCGAAAGATATGAAAATTGGGATGTATATTCCGTAGAATACGAGAATAGTTTTCAAGGATTTGGAAAGGATAGAGGTGATAAGAGTCAAATTCTGATTGAAACTAAGGTAGCATAGGAGCTGTATCCACGCGAAAAACGTCCCCATACCAACCAGGCCAAGCTGGCCCTTGTGGTATTCCGTGTGGCTGAATCTTAGCTGATCTGCAAGGATGATCAGCGAACCAAGAATCTGTATCAGAGCTCCGAAAGTGCTGAAGTAGTGCCAAGGCTCAAATAGCTTGAACCTCATTGAGTAAGGCAATTCATCCCACTCTCGAGAATCCTCTATGATCTCACGGTAGAATTCCGGATCGGCGCTTCGATTTGCTATCCCGTCGGGATCTGTCTCATTCTAAATGGATTTTATCGTGCTGGTTAGTATTATTTCTCCACATTCAAGGATTACCATTGATTTCAGGACATCAACCAGCATATTTCTCGCGCTCTTTCTTTTCTTAGCCAATTGCTGGTAATTCATCTTCATGGTGATATAAATCGAGCCCAGTTTGTAGAAATATCGCATGTTCAGGATAATAAGCGCGATTGCGAGTACTAACACGGCTAAATGAAACACCGGACCGTTGTTTCGAGATTCTGACGCCCCTTCATCTGACCACCCCTATTTGTAAGCGCTTAAATAACATCACAAGAGATTTTCAATTACTATTTTGCTGCAATAGCTTGGAAGCGCTTCCAATGACACGTCCACATCGGAAAGAGTACTGAAATCATAAGTAAGAGAAATATTCCAAGCAACACAGGGAGCCTGTGTTCGATTTTGGCTCATATAAGTCTCGACATTCTCTGCATTAATTTTCATCCGGTAGATGGTCGATGAGTATTCCTGCGGAAAAGGGTTATAAACTGGGCAACTAAACTTGAGTCTACTTTAACAGAATCGGGATCTGAGATGTTGAACGGGGTTTCTATAGGCTCATCGATATCTTCAATGTAATATAACGCATAGTGTGAATCATTATTTAGCTGAGAGTAGTCGGTGTAGTAGCTCTCAATAGAAAACTTTGTGTTTGTGAAATCTGTGTCCTGATACAAGTTCTCGTTCAATGCTCTCAATTGCTGAGTGATTGTAAGGATGACAAGGCTTTAATATTGCATGCATACTTCAAACACGTCGGTGAGATGCTCGGACAATTGGCCTGGAGTAATAAAAGTTTTCCAAAATTCCTCTTTCTCTTCATCCTAGTAGAGAATAAAGCATTGAAGGAAGAAAATCATACCAAGAAGAGCTTTTTGAAGATTCGGAGCTGGTTGCGATTGTGTGCCATACTGATTGTGTTGATTAACGCCGAAATTTGCAAAGTGGTGAAAACCACCAGTAGGATATGTAAAACCATCTTCCATGGAAAAGTGCCTATTTGCAAGGAACCGTTAAATTTCTGCTCACGTTTTTGGGCGTAGATTACCGAAGATGATGTATTTTTCCACTGGACCAAGAGTAAGACGGTCCTTTAGGGTTTTTACTGGGGCATGTTCTCTAGTTGGCATCCTCTCGAGCTTTATGATTTTATTTCAAAATAATTAGACGCTTCAAAAAAGCAACTCCGGATTCCTTACACAATCCAATTAGTCCAACTAAATTGTAAGTTTGCTACCAACAGTTTTTTTTTTTAAGGAAAAAAGCAAATACCCCACTCTTTGCTCGCTTTCATGCTGACTTCAGGCATTGCTAGGAGCAATCTGATACTTTGCTTCTAAAATAATTAAGTTGATCTGCAAGTATTTAGTCGATGAATTAGCAAAAAAAGGTCAGAAATTACCCAACTCATCGGACAATCAAGCAAGTACTTAATTTAAGCTTCACTTCGGACATTTAACAAATAGCTTCTTTGAGATGAAATGCTTTTTAATCTGAATAAGCTCATGGACATAAAAAAAGAAGCCGAGACTAACTATTTAAGTATTTTGACCAGACCTCACCTCATGTGGAAATTGGAGAGGGTTTTGACTTGGACATTCATGTTTAAACTACTACCTGCATGCTGGCTCGTCCACAGTTTCATCTGGGATGAGAACTTCCATTGGCAAGCTACCCCACGCTCAACAAAATGACTTGGTCCATTATCTCGAAAATTTCCTCTGGATAAAAGTTTTCCATAGGCTCCGAATGGGTTCTGATATGAAATCGCGTGCCGTCGTAATATAATATATTTATTCCTTGTGTGTGAATAATAAATTTTATTTTATTCAGATCAATCAGCGCTGAATTATTCAGAATCCTCATGAGAATATTATTGGTAAACGCCTATAGCAACAGAGGCTCCGGTACTCAAAGGTATCAAGAATTTCGAGACTACCTAGTGAAGGTAATAACCTATACTATTCCAGGTTTTTCTCAATATTCTTGGTGCTAGTGTGTTTCTGAGAAAGATAATAATGAAGAGAAGTCTTATACCCTCATCGAGCGCGATAAGAACGAAATTGACGATTTTTTGTTTGATTTAAACACCTCTTATTCGAGAAAAGACGCAGCCAACAGCTTTGATATACTAGATTTGGTTTGCGTTATTGGTGATGTAAATCTATTGCCATGGCAAAAGTCCGCTGAAAAAGTAGTGAGAACCCTTCCACCTTGAATTCATCATCACAAATAGGCAGTTATTCTGATTAAAATGTGTCTTCGAGTCAAAAAATGGCTTTTCGCAGCTGGATTTGGAATGCATGCATTAATTTACTTATCCGCTTCCAATATTCAAAAAGTAATTTAACATTATATACAATCGCGTAACTAGTTAACCAGCCGATCAAAGTCATCAACGGAAATAGTCGCGGCAGCAAATTGAGCGATTTAACCAAACTTAACATGACATCAGTGCGGCTTGATTCCTCAGAATATTTCCTAGACCATTTGACAGGGGATCTTTACACATATAGCCATGAATCTGGAGAATGGGCGCCTGTAACAAACATTGGACTGCATTACCAGCTAGCTGCGAAATATAATCCCATTGGGAAATACATTGTAAAAGCTCCGGTGTATCATCCGACCGGACTCGACGATATCAATCAGCACAGTATCAAGAACGATTGCGAGTCTGTATGCTTCCTTAAGAAACATAAATACGGTCACTGGGTCTTCCAAGACGTCAATACAGAGTTTATTGTTGCTCGAAAAACTCATTGGGACATTCATTCATTCGGTTTTCAAGACCCATCGAAAGTTTTCACGATACTCGCGGAATCTAAAGCCGGTCCTATGATTCTTGAATACCCTCATATAATCGCAACGCAATTCGATATCCAGAAGAAATATCCCGACACTCTTAAAATCCTTAAAAATTTTCTCGAGCGAAATTTCCGTGCGATTATCAGCAGTGAGCCGGCCCAAAAGATTTCAGTGTTTCGATATAAAGAGCTCGAGAGTTTGGAGCATACCTTTGATGGATATGTCTTCAAAAAGAACGGTGTCAGGAAAGAGGTTAAGGCTATCGATCCAGGATTCGCGAGCAATCGGGGCCTCAAGAGCCTTCAGTAAGAGTTCAACTATTTGTAATGATAACTTACTTTATCTTAGTATGACTACTGACAGTATAAGTCAATTAGCAGAGTCATCTCCTCAGAAATTCTTTGCTCACAGTGGATATGCTAGCAAGAAGAAAGGACCCCAAATCGTCGATCAGAACGTGATAGGAGAAGAGAAAATACCGGGCACAAAGAGAGTTGAAAAACTGAATGGAGGGCATCCCGGTATCGAAGAAATGAAAGAAACGCTTCAAGAATTTTATCTTGGCCAAAAGCATAAGGGACTTAGGGAGCTTCTTCTTAGCAACAAGAGTGAAAAGACTCTGCGACCCACAGTTTCTTCGATGGGGCTATCATTCGATACGCCATCCAAGAGTGGTGTTCGTTCTGAGCAAACGATTCCTTCGTCATCTGATGAAAAGCATCCGATGCATCGTCCAGAAGAACAACAGCAGATAAAGTTCCTTGGAAAAGCTGAGATAAGGAAACTATTGTATCCGAGGCTGAAAGAAGAGTTTCTGGGCGATAGAACGATGTGGGTAATAAAATTTCGATAATTTGTTTCTTACAGCTCATAGGTCCCTGGTAACCTTTCGAAAAGCAGACTAGAAACAGAGAAATCACCTACAAGAATTGAGACAGCATCCTCGTTGACTTCGATTAGATTCAAATCGCCAAACAAACCGAGAATTTTGCCCCAAAGGAAGGAGTTTGGACTGGTAATATTCTGAATTATCATTCACGTTCTCATGTTTTCATAGCAATCAATACAACAAGATTGTCCTTATATATCAAGAGAAGAAGCCAGACGCAGAGACCAGAAGGTAGTGAATGCAATTACGCACAAAATAATTTCTTTTCTCTAGGAGAACGACAAGAAGATTCTTCACGAAAAATTTTTCGTTATCTCCTCTAAACCAAGTTTCAACTCACATATAAGAAGTCCAAGAATCAGAGTTGGCAAACACATCAGTCCTATTTTAACAGACTAATCTACAGACAATCAGAGAGCTTTTTAGTTTTATTATTAACTAATCCAAGAGAGCAATGCATAATAAAATACATTAAATATTGTCTATTTTTGTTAACGCAAGGCAATAGAAGTTATCCATCAGTCTCAAATTTTTTCAATGAGACTGATCTCACTATGCAGTTTTTCATTATATATGAATACATTCATGGTTGCCGATGTGAATGTGAAAAATATTGTACCAATTATGGTTTTGTTCTAGTATCCTATGTCTTTTCGTTTTCAGTAAGTTAAAAGTTTTGTTTTGATTATTAATGATTGATATCAATGTAACTTTCGCATGTGAGAGCGCCATTGTGAATGAAATTGATAAATGCTTATTTCCGAAATTTGAAAGCAAATAAATCGTATTTCAAAAAAAAATTAGAATGAGCGTAGAAATCTTTCAAAGCCAGATCGACAGCGAGGTCAGAGAGCTCAATGGCTACCAAAAAGGTATCATCCCCTGCCTAACAAACCATTTACCTGGCAATAGAGTACCAAAAGCTCGCTGAAGGCAGACAAAAGCTCATTGAACAACAACATGAATCAGAATTGGTCAAGAAAGTAACATAAATCGATGCTATCAGGGGTTAAATGCGATTGGATTAGGAAATGGATCTCGTTGAGAATAGTGCTAAAGTATATAAACTCTTGGGACCTGCTTTGGTGAGACAGGATGTGAAAGAAGTTAAATCAAATATCGAAAAGAGATTGGATTTTATCAAAGGCGAATTGTAAATTAGTCGCTGAAATGACGGGAATTTATTTTCGAATAGGAAGAAATTGGACGTTTTGATGCAAGAGACTGAGAAGAAAATGGCCAAGAAGAGAGAAAGAGTAAATCGAGATATGAAAACGCTTGCTGAGAGTAATGGTTGATTAGATTCAAGAGATCCAAGTCAAATTCCAAACGATGATGAAGGATATGCAAATGGCAATGCAAAATCGTGGAGCCCAATAATTATTTTCAAGGGCTAAAGTAACATTTAAACACCATTGACAGAAGTTTAAAGGGAATGATTTAATGTAAGGTTAACCGGAGCAAAAAGGTGAAAGCAAAAGCGAAGAATCCGTGAGGAGTTGTTGAATAATGAAATAAATTTTGTTCCTGATTGATTGAATCTGTGTTGATTGTTCAATGCGAACCAGATTTGTGAGGAAAGTGAATTAAATTTGCTGAAATGCGAAACCGATGACTTATTAATGAGATATTGTTGTGATAATGATTATTAGTGCAACTGATAATGTGTCTTAGACCCTTGGAAAATTTGTCCCAGGGGCTAAAGGAGAGTAATTATCGATTGGCTTTAGAAAATGAGTTGATAGGGCAGTTTGTGTCATATTGATGTAGTTTAGAGGCAAGTCTAAGAGAATGAGTGATATGTGTGTTTTACTGTGTGTTATTTGTTGCACTTGAGGTTCGGATGAGAATTTAAAGAAAAAACAAATTAGCTGTTAAAATTGAATATTTTTTGGCGAGGTCTCAGAATGAGCAATTCAGATGCGAAAGCCGAGTATGGCGATGACTTTAACCCGTTTGTGCCACGGAAACAACTCATCCGATCAAGCCAAATGCGGGGTCTGCGTTCAAATGCAGCAAAAGCCCAGGATTCACCTGCCATTTTGCCAAAACAACCAAATAAACTCGCTCATGCTGTATCGATAGAGTCTTTACCGAACAATCAGCTCAAACCAGAAGGCTATTATCAGAGTGGGTCTCAAAAGAGAGTAGATTTCGTCATTCGAGGCGTCAATAATGATATTTTCTCGTAGTTAATTCAGCCAGATTACCGCTACAAGTCGCCAGAGAGCATGAGGTCCTCACCGCTAGAATTCGAGAGTCAATATTATCAACCTAACAAATATGAGGGTATGTTAATGACATTCAAGAAATTCAGCTAATTCGTGTATTCAATGCTAGGTCAGAGCAGATTGCTTAATCAATATCATGCACCAATGGAGAAGGTCTCATCGCGATTCGATCAAGCAAATATGTAATTCATTGAATAACACCAGGATTTTGACATTATATAGCAGCAAAGACCATCAGTACCCTCGATCAAATCCACTCTTACAGCCTCATAATTCGAGTAAGGAGAACATCCCAGTGCAGGGGTATCCCAGAGACCCTGCTCCAAAAAACCAACGCTATAACCCTCAATATCGACGCCAACTTGATGAGAACAGAGGAGCGGATTACTCTCTCTGGTCTTATAAGCAACAACAGGAATTAGACGAAGCGATTATGCAGCAGATTCAATACAAAGCTAAAAAGAAAGAACTGGAGCAGCGGCAAAAAGAACTAGAGGACTTAAAAGAAGAGGAAAGAATTAAAAGAGAGTTATTGGAGCTGCAAGGAGCTTACGTGCGCCAGAAAGCTAAGGACCCTTCGTATAGAGAGTCTAAAGAGAAAATTCCTACTGAGGTATTGGAAAACCGCGCTCCGGAGCCAGCAGTTAGACTAAAGAGTCTCAGGTCACCACACGAGCCTGTTCGAAAGAGCAAATTTTCCCAGATGAAACCTACAGTTGCTGATGAAAACTCTGAGCAGACCTCTGAGACACCGAAATTTAAACTAAACTATGATCCAAACGCCAAAGGATCAAAACTTTATGATGAATATTCATGGGAGAACAATTTGGGCAAGCGAAATCCTTTCCAAATGAATAACCCTTCAGATGATCTCTTCCGATACCAATCCTACGGCATCCAAAGCAATCTTCGTCCCCTCAATGTCCATAACTCTGTCTCTGAGCGCTCTATGTTCAAAAACAATGATCCGTTACTCAACTACGAAGGTCCGAAATTCTCAAAGAAACATAATGAATCCCCTGCTTATTTCTCGAGGGAGTCTCCTTCATTGAATAAAGTAGACCCATTGAAAGAGATGTCCAAACGCTTTTTGAACTCTATTGACGAGAAATTTAGTTATGATGGACCACTGACGAAAGCTGGTGCCAAATTGATTGCTGCGAGCGGTATGGCAGCCCCCGGTGGGCCTCTCTACCGCGGATATGATGAATCCAATAAGCAGTATAATTCTCCATATTATAACGTGAGGAAATCAATGGAATCGGAGCTTTTCATGCCGAAAGATCCGCTTCGAGGTGGCAGATACCTTTGAGCTCTATAATATAATTAAAGACATATTATTAATATTTGTATTCATTTTAGACACGAGAGATTTTTTATTTCTTCTCACCACTGTTATTGTATAGGAAATTCAATATTCAATGCAAGAACATATTCAATTTCATATTTTTTACTCAAAGATTATGTGAATCTAAGAAACACTCCACAATTCTCATGGAAAACATAACAATCAGGTATTAATAAGGTATTAATAAGGTATAATAGTGCTCTCGATTTTCAAATTCTCATGACAGAGTGAAGTAAATGAATGTAGTACAAAGCAAGTATCACACATTGATTGCAAATTTGATAATAGCTTCGATATATAATCCATCGTAGATAATACGAATAAAAAAATGCGATATTATTAACCCGCTCTTTTAAGACCATGAATGAAGTTATCAATTCTTCTGTAAGTACTGTTCAGAGCTTCTCTGATCTCATTGCTGAAGACGTTAATCGCCTCCTGGTCAGTCAAATGCATCGCCAGTTTATCTTTCAAGTAGTTTATATCTTGCATCTTAGAAAGCTCAGGCATTCCTAATTTCAACGTTAATCCTACACGTTCATTAAATGCTTTTTCTTACCTGCTGAAAGCATCAGCACAAACAGATTAATGATATGGTTCCCTTCTCTTCGAATCAAGTTCAGAGCTTCGAAACAATACTGCGAAAACAGATTGAACCCTTTCGATCCCTTGCCGCCCATCGCATAAGCCATTTCATCTGTCAACACAAAAGCAGTTCTCTCTAATCAAGTAAACGTTATTAGTCTATACCAATCAAAATATAAATCACGTACCTCTTTTAATACCGAACTTGGACTTGAAATTACCAAGGAAATGCCCAAAATCAATGTGGAAGAAATGTCCTTGCTTCGAAATCATAATGTTTCCTGAGTGTCTATCACCTATTCCAAGCAGGTAGGTCGCCACGCAGTACCCAGCGCAGGATCTAATAAAATTATCAACAGCTGCCTTCATCTGAGGACCATAACTATCAGCTTCAGGATCCTCATCGTCTCCTTTCACCTCGACCTTCACATCGTTCTGCTCTCTTGAGTCAAACCTTTTTGGAGGTGTGTCAGCTCGATTGTAAGATTTCCCGCCCGGACGTTCAAACATATCCAACGGATTTTTTTGATCCAAAAACGAAACCACCTTGCCTGTAGGACTCTCGCTTGGAGGCGTATGATCTCCATCGTCCTCATCTTCGTCGTCTTCTGTCGGTTTTTCCATGTTGAACGCTTTGAGGAATAGTTTGATGCTCTTCTTGTTCAAAGCACCCAAGTTACCTCCGTGCACGTGATGGATTCTCGAGGTAGTTTCTGAGTTGGTGACGACCTCGATCATACCGATCTGATCCGCAGTAGATATCACTTTATAGGGCTTCATACGCAGATCTAAACCATTGTCCAGCCAAATCTTGTCCATGATTCTAATAATTTGAAGAGTGAGCAGATCCTGCCTCAGATCATCTCCGGCCTTGAAAATGTAAAGGACTTTCGTTGCATCTTGCTGAGAGTTCTTTGTAGAGATCCACAAAGGCAGTTTCTTCGAGTCCATGATCTTGCATTCCTCTGTTATGAAGCCAGAGACCCTCATACGAGGGTCAAGCGAGATTGAAAACTCTGGTGGTAAGCTATCTTTGAGTGCTTGAAGCTTCTGTCTACAGACGTTCAGTCTCGCGTTCTTTTCCAGTTTTGGAATTTCTTCAGCGATATTTTGAATCAGGTGGTTCGTCGTCACTTCGTCGCTGAGTTCGTGACGGAAAGCTCCTGATAACATGATATACTGCTCTAAGAGCAGCGCAAGACGCTCGTAGGAGGGCTTGACGTGGAGTTGGGAACGCAGAAGCCAGAAGAGCTGTTGTCCGATAGAGTACGGATTCGCGAGGCCTCTCTCTAGTAAGAACTCGCCGAGGGGACTCCAGTGGTACGTTTCATAGACCAGCGCTTGGGTCAGTTCGAGCAAATACAGCGCAACCGTGTCATCAGAGAGCTGGCTGAGTCTTTCAATAGCGTAAAGTCGCACTTGCGAGTCCGGATATCTCGCGTCGAGGAGGCAAATAGCTCGCTCAGGGTCCATTGGCTCCCAGATCTTTAACATCGTGTGCGCTTCACTCACCTGACTGGGATCAGACCAGTCGACTGCTGCAAGGAAAATAGGAAGCGCGTCAGGAATGCTCTTATAATGGTGACGGCAGACCATAAGGACCTCTTTTTCTTGCTCATTGAAACTCCAGTTCAGAGCGTCTCTTTTGATCAGCTGCTGAAGCATGCCGAGGTCAGACGTCGTTGGAACTCTCTTCAAGAGAGGAACTTCAAATGAATATTTGCTTTCCTCGAACTTTTTCTGATCTTCCTCTCGTTTTCCACGTAGCCGCCAATAAACAGGCACACAAAAATTGTCGATTTGTATTGTTAGTCTCGCATAGTCGGTAGCGCGCATCTGGCGGATTTCGCTCTCCTTGCTGGGAGGGTTATTCTTATTGAGCGTCCACCAAAATTGATCCATGCTCGCAAATCTCGGGTCGATTTTGTAGAAAGGCCAAAGGTTTAGTGTAATGACTCCGTCTTTCATTCTCCCGTAAAAATCAAAGACCGTATGGGCTGCGCAAGCGATGATTGTTGATTCTCCAGTCACCGAGTAGCATTTCACGTTAAAGCACAGTCTGGCCTCTCTGGGCAAATTCGAGTATAAAATACCCTGGAAAGACAGCCATTCATACCATCTTGGATTGAATGAAAACGGCAGAGGCTTCGACTCTGCGATACAGGTGGTTGCCAGCAGATTGCATCCATGGTAGATCGAACACTCAATAGTGATGGAATAAGGCGCGAATTCAAGTCCCTGGTCACGAGCAAGTGAAGCGAACATACCGCCCATATTTCCATGGTTAGTGTGGAAGTGTCTAGAGTGATTGGAATGATACTCAACCTCTTTCTTAATGTTTGATAGTTTGGGGACTATCATATCCAGATTCTTTTTCTTTTTTTCCTTGACTTTTTTCACATGGGCGTGTTCACCGTCACGCTCTTGGGGCTGCTTCGTTACAAACAACGGTACAACAAACCCATTATCCGTTGCTCCTTCTTCCTCCTGCTCGTAAATGATTGAGAGATTCTCAATTCCGAGAATCCTCACGCGGAACTGGAGGTCGATTTCTCCTGAGTACGAGACGACTTTATCAAACCATTTCACATTCTCATTATCTTTGATCGGCTTTGCTTTGAAATCAGGCGTGTGAAGCAGTCGGTGAGGAAATTGGACATTTTGCAGCTTAGGATGGATCTTTTGGAGTGCATCATTTTTGGCAAACATGTTGTCCTTGCTCGCTTTCAGCGCAGGAAGCTCTCGCGGAGGATACCACAACACGATTGGGGTTTCAGCAAATTGACTCCAATCTATCGGCGGGACGTCCTCGCCTTTCATTTCATTAAGATCTCGCGTGATGATAGGAGGGAAATTCTTTGAGGAGTTGTTGTTTTGGATCTCCATGAGGATGACAGACAGAGATTTACCACCTCGCAAGGTCGAACGAATTCGCTCATAATACAACATAGGAGTGCTGCCGATGAAATATTCTCTGTATCCAGAAACTTTAAGAATGAATTTGGAATTGGGTTTTAGGGGAGTCATTTTGATCTTGTAGTCCTTATAAAAGGTTCTGATAATGTTTTTAATAACTTCGTCAGCTCCGGTAACCAATCCAGCATTCACTTTCATCACCGTAGGGACCTCCTTAACTGCTTTTCCATCAATATTGAGAAACGTGTGCGAAAATTGAGAAACATCGACCAACAATTCAACTGAATGAACGTCTTTGAAAGCAAGAGAGAAGTTTGAATGATTCTCGAAGGTTGGGAAAATCTTGCAGTCAGGATGGAGGAGGTAGTAAGGCAAGGGGCGACGACGATAGGCTTGGGCGGCCTCTGATTGGAACCACCATTTGTATTTAGCGCCGTCTCTTAAGAAAGCGAGTTGTTTTAATGCATTTCTGGCCTTTTCTTTGATGTTTGGAGGAACTTCTTTCTCTATGTGGATGATATTTGTTGTAAGACCGATGGTATATATCTGATGGGAGTTTGGGTCAACGCAGATTAAGAATCTCTCCAGTGTAGGAGAGTCTTTTCCTTCCATTTGCATCGGAGATTAAGTCAAGTTGAGTCAAGTAAATTATTGAATTTTTTTAACAACAGATAAGATTAGAATAACAATTTCGCACAGTTCGAATTTGCACGATCTGAATTAAGGTTGAGGAAACATAATTTCCCTGAGAAGATATTCCATGGAAGGAGGTTAAGTCAGCTACATGTGATTTTCTTGCTGTTAAACGCAAATAATACCACCAGAAAATTGATGTCACAAGACTAACATCCAGAAACAATATAACTCTCTTTCTCTCTCTTTTCTCTCAACTCTCACAATATAGATAATTTGTTTTGTAAGCATCTATCTAATACTGGGCGTCCTCTTGACGAAAGTAAGGTCTCATCATGATGCTGAAATTAAATTTTTGATTTGTTTTCTTAGATGAAGAGTCAGAATTCCTTAAAGGTTTTCTTTAACTTCCCTGGTCTCTAACTGAGTATTAGATTAGCTTCGAGATAAATTCCCCTTTCTATTGCGCGGACCTAAGCTAATTAATCTTAAAAGCCTGCTAAAGTATTCTAACGATTTTGGTTGCTTAGCTGCCACCTCTTAAAATTTCCTATGAACGGTTGTTATTTCAGAGACTCCCACATCGCTATTCAAACATACACTGCCGCTTAGAAGGCACAATGTCGTCTCTTCGTGTTTTTTTCTCTGCATCATGATCAATAAATTGACCGGCTAAATCAATTTTTTTTTGAAAATAATCGAACTGGGTGCATTGAGAGTTTTTAAATGAACAAATTAAAGAATAAGACAATCCAGTTTTTAAAGGAATTCCGAATCATGTAATTAAATTCCTTTATTTGTACTCGCGACATAAGAATTCAATATTAAAAACATAACAAAAGCACTAAGGTATGCAGACTCAAGACCAGTTCTCATCTCCAGCAAAGGAGCAATTCTTTCACAAAAATATCGATCTGGGAGGAAAGCCGCTCTTAATACCCTCCGATAACGCCAACTTGAACACAACGGCCGCTAACTCTCTCGTCAGAGTCCCTTCATTAACCTCGGTCTCCTCGACATACAGAGGAAGCTTCTTATCATCGACGCTTGTCAGTCCTTCAAGATTCAGATCAAGCGAACGCAGCAACAACAACTATGTTCCTCAGGTCAACATCGCTGAGCTGATCAAAAAGAAAGCGCATCTTTATCATGATGAGACTCTCACAGTCAACTTTGACGATGTGCTTGAAACCGGTTACAATATGGTCCTCAAGAAAAAGCACCAGAAGACGCTTCTGAAAGACAACGAAGAGGCTCTTAGAGCGGAAATAAACTCTCTGGAGAAAGAAATTCTGCCTGAGTTGAATAAACTGTTCGCGAACAAAGAGAAAGTCAAATACTTGAGATCAATGAAGGCGAAATATGACAAGGAGATTGAAGAAGCCAACCAGCAAAATCTCGAAATGAAGCAAGCCATTACTGAACGCAAACGCGAGGTTGAAGGCCTTGGCACTAATTTGGTCAAGAGAATCAAGGAATTGGACTCGTTGACTACTACACTGAAGCATGACTACGCAAATAACAAAATATTGCATAAGCAACAGCTTTATGAGATGAACCAAACGATTAAGAAGAACCAAGCAGCTCACCAGAAACAATTGGAAGAGCTAGAGAAAATTAAAGGAGAGTATGAGAAACTTTACGGTTCAAAGGGTGAAAGGAAGCGCAAAATGGAGAATAAGGCTAAAATGTATTTGGGCATTCTTAAGCATTAGTGTTTTTTGTTTATTGGTTGAAAGTAAAGAAGAGTAAAATATATCAAAGAGTGAAGTATGTATTCAAGAGTTGACGGAATTATTTTTCCACTTCAATTGCTTAATAAGTCCTTCGAAATTTTCACAGAAAAGAAATATATAAAAGAGTGATGTGTCTACTAACAAAGGTAACCAAAAAATAAGCGTTTCAAGATTTTTATTTGCTCGGTTTTTCTATACAAAGCCAGAAATTATGGTAGAGGTCAGCTTAAGGATTATGAGTAAGATCAACTGGAAAGTGAGCTACGAGGAACTGGTTAATTCAATTTGAA
>ENA-UOTX01000579-UOTX01000579.1-compost-metagenome-genome-assembly--contig:-NODE-579-length-37246-cov-9.315505_pt1 | contig 37246 bp, 37 predicted proteins | sample MGYA00238143_ERZ746982 | MGnify/ENA primary metagenome ERZ746982 (study PRJEB28758, sample SAMN06268862) | compost metagenome | isolation source: single cell | place: USA: California, Emeryville, Joint... | reverse complement strand
AACTCGCATTTTAATTGTTTCTTTAACAATCATCTATTTTTTGCAATAACTAATCCATATCATATTCGTCATGAAAATCACAATGTGTAGTGTCTTATCTCAGAAATCATTGTCCTGGTTTCCCCACACAGACTGCTAGATTTTAAAACACAAACCAACTAGACTAGGGACCGAACATTCCTGCTGGTCCTCCTCTTCTTCCCATTACACCTTGGATTAATTTTGATGTCTCGGTTTGAAGTTTCGCCATGAGTTGCTGAACTCCTCTATCCCTCACAACCTCTAAAATTTTAATTTAACACTTCTGCCAAACATTCAATGGTGATTTTTACCTGGGCTATTTCTAATAATCCTCGCGAGATCTTCTTCTTCGATTTTAAAGAGGTCATATACGACATCGTTTAACTTAGTCTGGACCAATCCAGGGAACTCTTCTGGTGATCCCTATTTCATTTGAATGAACACCCAAAGAAAATATGGAAAATTACCAGCTCTGGGATGAATTTCGTCAATTCTGCTTTATTCTTTTCAATGTAGTCAATTTGACTTTGAATGACTTCCTTGAAATCAATTCCTTCAAGGGATCTAGTGGAAGGAATGCCAGCACTATACAGGTAATTTAAGTGGAGGTTAATAATGGGAAATTACTTCATTTTATGAGGAAGTTGAAGATGCATGAACATGAGCTCTTGGTCTCCTTCTCTCATATACGATTCGACAGTTTGGTCAAATTCTTCTTCTGTGACACCGACTTGTTCAAGTAATTCTTTTTGAGCCTCCCCCAAAACTTTCTCAAGCTGGGTATTGAAGTTGTTTAAACTTTCTATATATTCCTTTGGGGTGCTGGTTCTTCTTCTTTCTATTAGAGAGCCATTTTAGATGAGCAATAAAGGCACGAAATTCAAACCCTTTCTGAAAGCGACGACGATGCGGGTGTAGTCAGCTTGACTCCAATCAACGAGAGCGTGGAACAGGCTCTTGATTGATGGAATCGTCAATCTGTTTCTGGCGTCTCTTTCTACTTTGAGGTTTGCAATGACCTCTTCTTTAGAAACCTTGGGCAATGCGATGTCCTCTTCTTCAGTTGATTTCTTCTTAAAGAAGAAGTACCAAATACTATTTTGTATAAGGAAGAACGCAGTCAGTCTTCACAACGATTTAATTGATCTTACCCGGCAATAACTCCTGCTGCGGTCACAACACCAGCACCAATAGTGATTTCTTTCTTATGTTTCTTGACGAAGTCCATTGGAAGGGGATTTAATCAAAATTTAACTTGTGATATTCGAACGCTGTATCTTCCGAGGGCAAGAGTTGAATTAAATTCTTTAATTGCGTTTCATTCGCACTCTGTCTGTCAAAGCCAATCAAAAAAACAAAAAACTCGTTTCTTGGAAACTCCAAATACAATTAAAGTAGAAGGAAATGAAATGACTTGGTAAGCCATGAAGTCCAATGGAATGTGTGTATGTATCTATGTGCATTAATTTTCACATGTATAGTGTTATTCATGAGAAACAATTCAGTACTATCAGTAAGAGAACAATCTTAAGATCTGAGCTGCTAATATAAAACTAAATTTGAGATAGGCAGATATTATGTATAACCCGAATTATGGATTATTACTATCAACAACAACTAAAAACATTCAAAATTAATGGTGATTGGTTCGCTATTGGATAATCAACGTGTTCTTCTTAATGTGCACCTGTTTATTATATCCATATATTTTTGAAGGCAGCACTGAAATCCACATTTCTTTCTCGTTTCTATACGAAAATTCATGAGCAATCATGCTTAAAGTTAAAGACTATTTACTCTAAAGCCCCATTCAGTATCTGCAGCGTGTTTTCTCTTTCATCGAAAATCTCGCTCTGCTCCCGCTTCCTATGCATTTGCATCGTTTTATCCTCAGATTCGAGCATAGAAATGAAATCATTCGTATCAGGAACCTGTTGAAGAGAGTTTATCACGAGCAAAATAAAGCAGATTGTTACATTCATGTCGACAGAATTATTATCATCACTATCTCCATCGGAATAACGGTCCTCTTCTTGTGGATTAGCCAATAAATCAGGACAGTACTTCTCCCATTTTTGCTCAAAAGCGAAATCTAATTCACTTTATTAACGAAAGCAGTCATAGCTAGATACCAGGTGCTAAAGCAAGCTTATGGATGTAATGATGAGAAAACTCCAGCGGCATAAAGCCAAGAGCTCTGATTCCTTCCATACCCGGCGCCGAAGCGAGGTATTCCCTGTAGATGAGGTCCCTCTCCTCCTCTGTTGACGGATAAGCGGGATCCAGGCTGTCTTGGAACTCGATTTGTTTTGGCTGAAGCTTAAACTCAGGGTCTGTCTCTGTGACTTCCAATAGCGGAACAAACTTTCGAATGACTGGATGCGGGGTGATAAATTTGTGAGATTTGACCTCGAAAGGCTTCAGCATATTAGAAGGAACGTTGTCCAAGACGAATCTGACATCTTCTAGTTTTTCTATTGGACCCATGGGGCTATAGAGGAGGACGATTAAATGAAGAAATAAATCAAGTAAGTACCCAGAGATTAAGGCTTCCTCTTCGGCGCAGGTTCGGTTTCCTCTATTGACTTCCATCGGAGCGTAGCTGATCACAGATGGCACCTGAATAGCTGCAGAAAATGGGGAGTTTAAAATATGATTGAGGATGGAGAGCTTACGCTTGTAGCCCATGATCTCTGCATCATTAAATGCAAATGGATCGATTTGGACAAAGTCGTCAAATCCGACCTTCTGCTCGAGCTCGAATCTGAAATTGTTAAGGCTGTTTGCCGAGGACTCGTATTGAATTGGCAGCCCGCTGTCTGTTACTTTGCTTCTATTGAATTCGAATTTGAAGGCGATCTATAGAACGTTGAGCTTCATATAAATTCAAAAGCAAATTTACGTAGTCTTTCTTTCCCATGCCGAAATACTCCGCCCGCTCCCAATCCTGTTCGACGAACTTCCTAACTTTCTCTTTCGTGTCGCAACCTTTGATATAGGTCTTGATCTTCTGGAATCTGCCCTCTGCTCTGTATCTTATAATGATTTTTGAGGCCACCAGCATAAATTTCTCTAAAATCTAACATTTTTTTGACAATATGAAACTTTATTATTATAAGCTTGGTTTACCTTTCTTCTCTTTCTAACAACATCGTTTTTTATAGTGTCATATGTAGCGCTATAATGCGGGATGATCTCTCCAACTTCAGGCAACCCTTCGTCTTGCTTGACTTTATATCTGGTGACACCCTTCTTCTCGTAGTTCTCCAAAAAATTGTTCTATGAACACATCGATTGAAATCTAGTCAAAACACTCAAAATACCATATATCCTCTCCTTTCGTTATCAACAAAATGGGTTTCGTCCTCAGTGACATGCGCATCGCCAACGCATTGGAAGAATTTTATCATTTTATCCTTGTCGGTTTGCTGAAACTTATTGAACCTGTCTATGAAGGCTTTTTCTAATAGCTAAAAGACAGAGGGTGACTTCTTTTAGCATACAAAGGAGCTCTTTACCTGTCTCTCTGACAAAACTGGCGCTGTTTCAATCAAATCTTGCGTTTTTTCAGGTGACTTGATACTCTCGAGCATCGGGGAGGCCGCAGTCCTGATCGAAGTGACTCTTATGCTGAAATTTTTTTCTTTTTTAGCCTCTTCGACTTGCCCTTCCTCTCTCAGTTTTGCCGTTTGTCCCATAAGCGATTTATACACTAAACCGTCTTCTGTCGGTACGAAAAGATCTTTTTCATCCCCTTTTAGGTCCGGCAGTCGACCAGATTCTAACTTCTGGAGCTTTATCCTGCTGCTTCTCATGGTGTTCTTCTGCATCGTAGACTCTCCATCTGTCATTCTTCCCTTTGAACCAGAACCCAAAATTTTAATGAGAAGTGGCTCGAAATCAAATTGCGAGAGCGTTAACTATCAAGCCATAGATAATTACATCTTCTCAGCATAAAAAAAGGGCTCATACCTTGCATTCAGCTTGCACTGTCAATATTTTACTCGGCGTGTAGGAAATTTCGATCTCTGTGGTGCTCTTCCCAGGAATTATGCCCTTTCTCGGCGTTATCTTAATATCCATGTCTTCTTTTGTGAATACGAATTCAAATTCGAAATTCAATGGGATTTTCGACTGCAATGGAAAACGCTGCGACGAATAGTTAGATTGCTATGGAGCGGTTAAAGAATTTACTATTGTCTGCGTTGTTCCGATAGGGACTTTGCCAAAATCGATTAACTTTGGGAAAATTTCACGGAGATTGTTTCTATCAAGCACTGGATACGCGTGTATTGGTATTTGTAATTGCTCGTCTTCAGTGTGCACGCGAATAGCATCATAGTAGTATCTATGGTGAGATCGTCAAAGAATGTTGCACAGAAATCTGTGTCAATTACTTATATTCAATAGGCTTAAATTGCACGTAGATATCCTCGCTATTGCCAGCCGCGATGAGTCCTTTTTTATCAAATTTAATGCTGAAGAATGGAGAGGTCGGTGGGAGAATATGAACACGCTGAGATCGCGTTGAAGCGTTTATGACTTTGACTTTTAAGATGTTGAGCTTTCCAACCTCGAAGCCCGCGAACTTGAGGACCTTGGGCTCGATTTCTATGAAGCCGTTTGTACCAATGTTTTCAAATTTATCTTTTTGCACAGAGAAAATTGAAAAAATCATGCAAATGCAAAGGATGCGTTGAGTTACACTTTTGAGCAAGAACGTCTTTGGACTGGTGCCTGATGCTTTTCAAGAGGTTAGAAGGAATCTGCAGAGTCTGAGTTTCATTCAAACTCTCCTGTGAGTTGTCCATTAGTTTTATTTTGCGTGCTGTGTTGTTGCTGACTGATTAATAAATACAAGAAAATGCAACTATCATTTTCCGAATTTTCTGTAACCTTATTTCAATGAGAAGAATAATGTGTGTACGAGAGACTGGAGTGGAATATCATAATTCTTTAGGCCTTTAGATCTGATTAATGAGCCTACAAGATTCCTGGAAACATCTTTCAATTCGAACATTTGTTATGCAAGTTATTTTCAAAGTGTTTCGATTGTACTATCCAATAAACTTCTCTGTTTAGCCAGAGGGATTTTGCCTAAAGGAAGCGCGGACTTAAGGAATAATGAGACTCTTTTTTCATTTTTTTCTTACAACTATTGAGTTTCTCTGAAGTTCTCTATCTTCTAAATTTTGGTAAATGGGAAAAGGATTGCTTCAAGGACCTTGCTTGAGAATTATTTGTTAAGTTTAGCATTCGAGTTCATTCAAAGTTTTTTGAATCTTTGGCAAGTTCACGCTATTCAAGATATGCTTCTCTTACCCTAACAATATATAACGGGGCTCTCATTCTAAAGACTCATACGATTTGTTTTATTTAGTAGTTGTAAGAACTAACTATAATTCAGATGCCCGAAAGATCTAGGAAAGTTTCAGCTGACCGTTTAAACCCTTTGCAGTGGGTCTTGGGATTCATTCATTGAATTATTCACCGTTGTATTTACTGTGCTCGGTTCCGCTTCCATTGGAGCGAACTCAGGCTGTTTGAACTCCCAATCCTTTCGTTTGTAGAAAAGCACGTACGCAGCAGGAGTACACACGGAGGACTCATTCTCTTCTCTTACACTAGAGTCATCAAAGCAGAACCATTTATTGTCCCTGTAATTCTTCGCATAGGCAGTATAATGGCCAAAGCCTGTGCTTCCGTAATGATTTACAATGCCGAACAAGTCATACAACAATCTAGGCTTATTCGCGCCTTTGCCATCCTTCTCCTCCTCGTCATCTAACGCCTGATCGCCTTGCATTTTCGGAGGCTCATTCATTCCCGCTTTCTTCGACAATGGCTCTTGCGCGGACGGGTCTTTTGCCTTCGCTTGCTCTCTTTCTTTTTCAGCTTGTTGCTCTTCCTTGGTCCTTGGAGGGAGCTGGATCGGATAATCCATTGGAAGTTCAAAATTCGTAACAAACTCGCTCAGATCCAAGTTTCTCGTTGGGAAATCGATCAAAGCTTGGATTTTGCCCGAGCCGTACCCGCTGCCGCTTTTGAATCGCTTCAGGTGGATGACCAACACAGGAGGAGCTTTGTATATCTCCATCTTCTTAAACGCTCTCTGATGTTTTTTACATTTGCTGCAGTACCACATGTTATCCTCTCCCAATTGCTCAGGCTGTTCGAATTGCCTGATACAATCGTAAATTTGAATACCAGCTTCTTTCTTCTCTTCCTCAGCCTCCTTTTTCTTCGACTCCTCGCCCTCTTTCTCCATTTTTTTGGGATCGACGCAGGTATTGAGTCTTCCAAGCTCAATCTCATCAGGAATATTATCGAAGTACAACTCCAGCTCAAGGTCGTAGTCCTTCTTGTCTTTGATCTTCGAAATCACGTCTTCGTCGAGCCTCTTCTTATCAGAACACTCGAGCTCGCAGTTCTCGCATCTGCGATCGCCACAGAAATAGCAATTCTCATAGCCTCGCGTATTGGTAACGAGGAACAGCTTCAAATGCCGTCTAGCAGGTTCCTTGCTTTCGTAGATCTGCTTAAACGCCTCTTCGTCGCTTAATTTAAGCCATCTCTGCTTCTCGGCCTCAGGGAGGTATTCATCGTAAAGGAATCTGAATGTCTTGAAGACTTTCAAATAAACCTGTCTGGTGGTGTAGTGCGGCTCGAAGTACATGGATCGCTTGAAGGTGAAAGGCTTTCTGAAGACTTTTCCGAAATAGTCAGTGGTTTTTCTTGTGCATAGGATCTCCACCTCGATCTTCTTAGCGCTGAGCTTCAAGTCTTCTGGATTTCTTTCAATGGCGAAGAGGTTCTTTGTCTTTCTCTTCTTGCGAAGGTCTTTGGCGGTGACCTTATCCTCATCAGCGATGATTTCTCGAGTAATCTGAGTCAAGAACGCGAAGTAGAAGCTGTTTGGGTCTTTGTTGACGATCTTAGCGACGTCCTGTTTGAATTTTCTGACGGAATAGTCGTTGTTGGGGTAAGGTACGACAAGTTTAAAGGCTTTTTGCTTCAGGTCGCTGAAAATGAAAAAGAATTCGACATCCTTTTGCTTTTTGTTAGGGATTGGCACTGAAAGCGTCATGAAAGGGTCGTAGGTGATGGAAAGACGGTTGCATTCAGGGCAAGTCAGCTGGGATTTATACTGTCCGTGCAGTAAATCGACAATGACGGATTGGTTTCGCTTCAGGTGGTTGTACCAGCTGATCTTTGGGATGTTAGCGTCGGTTGAGTCTTCAGATTCAAGAGTCTCGACGAATGGTTTATCCTTGACTCTGTTCAGGTCCTCGTGAAGCCCATCAAGCAAAAAGTTGAGGAATTCTTGAGAGTCGTGCTGCTGATACCCAGAGAACTATTATACATAAGAAAAACAAATAAATTAGAATGATCTAAGTAGAAGCGGTTTACCATAGATTGGAATTGGCCCAGTCCATGCTTGAAACTCCATGGCGAGAACACGGAGGACGTACCAAACCACATGTTCTTTACGAGATTAGCGTATTTTCTTACAAGCTTTCCTTTTGTGCCCAAGGGATTAGTTTCATTGATCTCGTGCAAATAGCGGTCAAACAAGAAGTATTCAGAGAGCTCCTTGAAGTTGCTCAAGCATTGCAGTCCGCTGTTCATGAAGCAAGTGTTTCCGAGATTTTGAAGACCAGTGTGTCCCAAAACCGATGAAGAAGTTTCTTTCATATCATTTTGGGCTCTTTCTTCGTCTTCTTGAGCTTTTGTGCAGCGACTCATGTGAAATCTTTTGTCTTTTTGCTTGCATTCATCAGAACAGTAGGAAACCTTTGTTTGGAAGTTTGTTTATATGATAAATCAAAATAAATCTACCTTAGCGCAGGCGCAAGGGAATTTTAACAAAGCATATTTGTAGCAGCCTTCGCATTTCTCCATTGAAGGCACATCAACGTGGGAAAAATTCCAGATTTTGCCACTTTCGTTAATCTCGATGAATACGTAGTCAGTCTCAGCGATATCGGTTTCTTCGAGCTTTTTCTCGGGGAATTTCTCGAGGTATTCGCCTTGGAACGGGATCCTGTAGTCGTAGGAACTGGATCGGTTGCATAACTCTCTGTAGTTATCAAAAGTTTTCTCGAGGGTGAAACGTGCGTCGAGGTGCCAAATTCTCAAATTTTCGTCATCAACTTTTTGATTATGCGTTGTAGTCGGTTTGTGGTGGCTGCCGAGGTATTGATCCGCTGTTCGCGAATTCAAAAGCTCCAGTATATCCTTCTTGAGGTTCGTGATCTGAGCCTGGCTTGAATATTGCAGGCGATGAGGGTAAAACTGCTTGACTCGCGTATGGTCGATGTTTCGGAGGAATTGGTTGTTAATAAAAATCACGTTGAACTATAAAAGGCATTGAATGGTATGTAAAGGATGTAATTTACGGTCTTTAGGCGAGCTTCGACTCTCTTATGTCCATCTGGTAGGACATAAGCTGGTCTTTTAATCTCAATACCAGTGTATCTTTGCCTGTAGGCCCCCCACAAGGCTTCTGAGAGAATGATATAGTCAGTTTGAGCCTGGATTTGGTCTTTGAGGAAGACATTTGCGATGTGATCAGGCTCTGAGAAGATCACAGCGTCCTTAACGTCAACGACGATATCTTCGTTCATCTCGCCTGGAGGGATCTGGCCGTGGAATTGACTGTCTGGAGGATGACCTGCGCAGATTTGGTCGTATGAGACGTACCGTTTCCATTTGTTAAACCATCTCTTTGAGAGCAGCCAGTAGAAAGGTGCGTCGGAACTGACAAACTCCTCTTCAAACTTGGCGAAGAGGTCTTTAAAGAGGGCGACCTCAGCGCTGAGAGCTTCGATTTTGTCAGCTGGTAAGGGCTTTGGTTTAAAGTTTGGGTCAACATCATTGAGGTGATCTCTATGGGTAAATTCAGGGAGATCAGAAATGAGAATAGAGCTCTTACGCCTGCGTTTTCACGCCATTGACTTGGTCCATCATCTTCCTAGTCTAGTAGTAGAGAGTTAGTGGGCTGGAGAGTGAGGAATGTAGAAGACCTGTGGGTAAAAGTTATTGTTAGGGTCTCTTCTTGATTAGATATTTTAATTATGTATAACTAATTAGCAAGTTGAGAGGGGTAGTTATCTGACTCTTTAGAGTAAGTTTGTTTAATTACTCAACAAAACAAGATTTCTGATCAAATTTGCAAATTCTTGCCAAATTTAATCAATATGACGCAGCTAACTCTCTGATTCGAAGTCCATACTGCTTCAGGTCTTCCTTTGCTGTGATTTTGCGCCCTACAAGCTGGAATTGACAGCTAATCGATTCGTGTGGATTTACAGGAGAGAAGAGGATCATTGTATGCTAAAATTGCAATACAAATCCCCAAGCTTAAATTGAACCGAAACTCTTAATCTTCACTTTTTATGACACTAAGGATTGAGTTCTCCACAATTCCTTTGGAAAGAAAATAATTTCGTTGAGACTAATTAGAATGACCTCTGTAAATATTGTAACGAATTTTCAAATCTAATCGATTCTGAAGCTCATTGGTAGCGAAAGGACTATCAGGAGTTGTTAGCGCGAGTATTTGTGAATGTTTTAGCACTATGATATATAAAAGGTAGAATCTTATGCAAAGGCTCGAACAAATGTAGGGAATGCGCACGCGGAGTTGGTGATTAACAAAGATTTCCTTTTCAATGAGCTAATTCTGTGGCTAGTCTAAAGGAAATCAGATTCTAATGATGAATTAAACCATCGAAAGTGCATTTAATTTTGTCATTTTAGCATACTCTTTTGATTGGAGAAGGAGTCAACATCAGGCAATCCTTCGTGGGGGTTTTCATACGATTATTTTTGTTAACAGTTGATCTTTCCCCGCCAGAATTCCTTTCTATTCTGTCAGAAATGAATTAAACCAATCATCTTTTCGAAGTTAATTCATTCATCTCTAAGGTTTTTGGCTCGTCACGCCGAATGGACATTTCTCAGATTTCACGCAAAAAATGCTAGCTATACGTACATTTCTCATAGCGATCAACTATCTCATTTAAGTTGATTTAATAGTTTAATCGAATTAATCCTGCTTCATCCTGGAGATCGACAACGAAAAATGTTTCGTGACAATGGAGCAAACACGGAAGGTGGAGTCTCGAAGATCGTTGAAATGCTTGACCAACTAGGCATTCAGGAAGAGATCAAACCAATTTCCTCATGGTCAGGCAACTATCTCGAACAGGATGGCCAGATGTACTCCCACTACAGCATGAACGAAACAACGAATTCCTTTCTTAATGTTGAGACACGCTTTGATGATGATTATCAAACCGGCACCATTTATTGTTCTGAAAAGTAAGCATGCCCATCGATTCACTCAATAGATATAAAATCTTTCGGTTTGTAGAATGGAAATTTTCAAAGAAAAAGAGTCGTTTCCCATGGCAATCGATTTTACGTTTAACCCTTCGTTCGAGGCGTCGAAGTCCTGGCAAAAGGAGAGATGCGATGACCCAACAAGGGCGTATCCAGTGAACTGCTGCTCATGTTGCCGAAAGCAGGAGCATGAGGAATCTATGGTAAAATGCGAGAAATGCATGCGGTCGTTCTGTAAAGGGTGCTATCAGATAAAGTATCAAATATTTTTGTCAAATTCATGCTTATCGTTTCCTAGGGACTTTCAAACAATGATCCAGGTGATAATATGTACATCATGCGAGCTATCTCAATAAAGGATAACATGTTAAAATGTATTGAGGATACCGAATCTATCGCTTTTTTTATTGGATGCGGGGTAGTTTTTTTGGTTCTTCTGCATGGAATGGCGGAGGAAAAAATTTTGAAATTTTACTACGAGTTATGTGCATATTTTACGTTGATTATATCACGATAAAGCATAGTAAGCCATCTTTATCACTCTTTTGATCAGCAATTCTCAAAGATTACTATTATACTCCATTTAACCGATTCTTCTTCAATCGATCAAACTCTACTGAAACTTAAAGAATTTAATAACTCAGAGACGCACATACGATTGCAGAGCAATACTGCAGTAGACTACTAATATGGCCCTTAAAAGTTTCTATAGAGCCCAGGCCATAAGAGGTCACGATAAGAATCAAAAAGAGACATTAAGCCCGCTTCAACTACAATTAACAAGGACAAATTCACGGCTTTTCGAAGCATAAAACTCAATTTATGAGCGTAAACTTTAAACAAACATTGAACTTGATCAGATTTCGTAATTTCTTATAGTTATCATACAAGGCGTAAGCTCGTCTCACAATTACACTCCTACCAACTGGATAGCAAAGGCATATTAAACTTGAACTGAGCAATATAGAAATCACAAAAGTGTTCTTAACCATAATAAAATTTCTTATAGAACATCTTATTATGAACTGCCTCATTCCTTTTCCGTGTTGGTATGTCCAGCGTTTTTTCTGCTCTGTTCTGATGCGTGAACCCCTTCGGTACACGTTCAGCTGCACTTTCGTTCTTGACGGCTTCAGGCTTGAAATAAAACGCTTCGAGATTGTGTTTCCTCACATCGAGAATCTTCATCGGCTGTTCGTTGAAAATATTTTCAACGAGGGGTTTACTCGTGCCTCCCTCAGGGTTCTTCAGCGTTGAGATGCTTGAGCCGAAGTCTCTGGTTCTAAGAGACGCATGAGCATCAAATTTTGCTCGTAGCTTCAAGTCTGAATTATCAACCTCGACGCCCATGCTTCCTCTGCGGTCAGTGTAAAACTGAGGACTCTTCGCACGACTTGCGTCCATCAAAGTATTGTAAAATTTAATATGTTTTTCAGTTTTTTCCCATCGATCAGGTTGAATTTCCTCAATGCGGGAGCTCTGCTTTCTAGGAAAGCCCGCTTTATGAGATGTGCCGTAGGGAGAAGTCACGTTGGTGGATGCCCCACTCTTTGAATTATAGCCTGGAAACACGAAATTGACGGAATGTTTAACTTTGGAAAAGGTGCTTTTCAGCGTAGGTGAGACCGCTATTTTCTCGATAGAAATGCGTCCGGGACTCGTACTGTAGGTATCGGAGGCATTTGGGCTCGCTGGATGCAATAGAAGTGGTTTAAGAGGCTTATGTCTGGACGAAAGGCCTGATTTCATTTTATGTTTATCGCAAATAACCCTGATAAAGTTAAATTATTAAATTGAGTCGGTTTAAATTTTAATCACAATAGCTTGCGGTCTTTGGCACCTTTGATAACGCTTGTTCTGTAATTTCCCTTATACAATAGAAAATGCTTCTTTATTCGCTGGAGATTGGAGAAATGCGTGGGAGTTGATTGGTCTACATCTGTGCTTTTCCACAAGCAGCGTTCTAACCACTCATCTTTGAGAAATTTACAAAATCAGTGCATTCAATTTTCCATTCTTAATTCCAATGTAGCAGCATAAGAAAATCCTTAAAAGCTTCTGTTAGTAGCTTTCTGAGAAAGACTTTCATATTTGTATGTCCTTTCTAATTTATCAAACAGCCTTTTGATTTATTTTTCTTCATGTTAATCGAAATAACGCCAGCTTTTTTAAAAATTTAACTCGAAAACAATGAATGAGGAATTCTATACCCTAGTGAACAAAGTTTGTTCCAATGGCCAGCCTCTTGAATTACTTAGAGCTCGCAAGTTGATCAATCACATCAGGAATTTGCTCGATTATCAATGGAGTCGTTAATCCATACTGATGCTTTTGATACGCCTTATTCGCAGCCAGCCTCGTGATCACACTCGCGAGTACACATCCTCTTATCACTCTGGATTCGTCATCCGATTTTACCTCCTTTTCCCAGAACTGATTGCTCCAGTACACATAAAGCCCCATCAACCCACTGAAAATATCTCCTTGTCCTCCACACCTTTTCTTTGCTCCTTGCTGTTTTACGACGAGTGCCCTCTTTCCATCAGTTATTACATCAAATTCGCCTTTATAACACACGGTCGCATTATACAGTACCTTCGAGAGTTTCACAGCGTCCACTACGTAAGGGTGTCCCAAGTCTACTTCAACCACCTCCTTTCCAGTACTTTCGATATCTTTCTTCGCTTTGCTCCTCTCGACGTCTGGCACCAGCTGCTCCTCTGGAAGATAAGTCTTGCAAAGGCGACTAAACTCCACCTTGTTTGGGGTCAGTACCGTTCTCGGAGCTATCTTCTTTAGCACTTCGAGTATTCCTTTACGTTCAGTCGAGTCACTGAGGTACCATAGCATATCTCCATCGAACACAACAGTAGATTTATCTTTGATAGCGGCTAATACCTCGTGTAAATACTTCCCTAAGATTGGGTCTCGGCCGAGTCCGGGTCCAAGAACGAAAGTGTGCATCGCATCAAACCATTTTGTTATTTTAGCAACAGCTTCATCTTTCTTTTTCTGATCAAACTCCTCCTCGGTGTATTTTTCTGAGGATACAAGGCTGTTATGCACGATTAACTCAGGAGAGTAGCATTTAATGGGAATACCGGCCATCTCGGTGCAGAAGATATGAGAGAGATCACCGCCACCTTTCAACGCGGAGATTCCAGCGTAATATGGTGCGCCGGTGTAGTCAAACGATCCGCCAACGACGGCGACTTTGCCGTTTTGACCTTTGTAGCGGTCTGGAGTCAAATCGGGTATGATTTTCAATGTTTCAGAAAGGTCATAGTTGTCAATTCCTTTTGCTTGAGAGACCATTTTATTAAAAGATTTTACTTTTTAAAATTTAGGTATCACTCTCTTCTGGAAAATTGAAAAAAATAAATATCTTTTTTGTTCGGATCATAGATCCGATCAACAATTAATGTAAGAGGAATCACTTTGAGTAGCTCTGAGATGTAAAACAGTTAATGATAAGTTTGCCTTCTTCTCCTTTGATTGATGCGTCCGAAGATAAAGCTGACTCGTTCAGGCCATTGAAATTATTATGAGTTATCCATTCATTATTGGGTTGCTTTTACGATCTCTTTAAGCTTAATTTATGAGTATTTGAAAGAGATGTCTAAACCTTTACCTTTATCTTTTCATCATGAATTGATAGTTCAAATCCAGCAATTTGTGCGCTATTATTACAACAATTAATTACTATTTTAAAACATACTTTTATTGCAAGAACATTTGATCACCATGGAAAAAACCACAGCTAATGTTGAAGAGATTAAGCAACCAAGCTGCCAAGATGCCCTCACGCCCAAGCTCGCGCTTATGTATTCTTCGGTCACATATGTCGATGAGACTGAAAGCTATCGGACTTACCGAGCATCATCAAATAAGAGTCTCGAAATACACACTATTAGAGTGCTCAATGTTGACTCTACTTTCTATAAAAGTGATCCTGACCGAGCCTCAACACTGTTTGTCCAGGAACTTCTGCGTCTCTGCTCTACTTCCTCGGAGGCTGTAAGCGTAGAAGCTTTTGAGATCCACGGCAATCGAATCGCATATGCCACCAAGTACTGTCAAACTCTACAACAGCTGCTTGATGATAAAACCTCGAGGAATGGCATAGATTTAGATAAGTTGTTGAAACATGTTCTCGATGATGTTTCGTTCTTGCTATCAAAGCTACAGATAAGCAACCACATCACAAATATTGAGCTTGAATCGATTAATTATATCAAATCTACCCATAAATATTTCCTCAGTGACTGGGGGAAGAATACTGTTGAGCATTATGAGAAATCCGGTTGTAAATCCGATGAAGGTCAGGAAATTTCTGATGGCGCTGAGGAAATCTTTGCTTTGGGTATGAAGATTATGGAGTACTTTGGAGTTTCGAAGGAAACACTGAAAGAGCTTGAGGCAGAAACCAGTGTTCCCAAGTACAATGATACCTTAACCAATGCCTTAGCCAAGGTGTTTTCAGAATCAAAGAACTGTCCTCCATCCTATGAAAGAATAGTCAAACGAATGCTTTCGAGAGATCCTACCATGAGAATGACACTTGAAAATTTTGAAGCTGCTCTGAAACAAGTCAAAAAAAAGCAGATACAACAAAAACTAGTCAAAAGCAATCATGAGGTGTTTTCTTCTGCTAGCAATTCACTTTTGAGCTCTTCAAATCAAAGGGAAACACAGCCAGAGAGAAATTCCAGCATTGATTCTGTGAAGATAGCTTTTATGACAAAATTCAAACCAATGCACTCTCTACTCAGTCGTGATGGAAGCTGGCTCAAAGAAATGAAGAGGCAAGTAAGATTAGTCGCTTCAGATGAGAAAGCTGCTGCTTCTATCAGCAGCAAAAACTTCGGCACATTACTCGTCCCTTATGAAAAGTCTCGTAATAGAGATAACCATTTGATTTTAGCGATCAATGCAATGGTAGCTTACGATGGGAAAAGCTTAGACGAGCTAAGAAGTCAAGATTACAATCTGATTCGCAATCCAAATAGCCTTCCCGATAACTTGAGAGAAGACTTGCAATCGAAAATTCAAAGAAAAAGCTTGTCGTATGACAACATTGAACAGAGCTTGAGGTGTTCTGAACCTGCAAACATAAGGGCGATCGATTTATCGTGGAAGGGTATCTCTGATGAAGAAGCGGAAACACTGAGCAAGACTTGTTGGCCTAACCTGACTACGTTAGAGTTGCCATTCACCAAACTCAGCGACCTCGGAATCACAGCTCTCAGCAAAAACAATGCTTGGGTGAATCTGAGGATATTAAATCTAGAGGTCAACAATATCGGCCCAGAAGGCGCTCTCGCGTTGAGTAGCAACGTTTCATGGACAAACCTCAAGAAATTGCAGCTTAGGGGGAACAATCTCGGTGACGAAGGAGCGACAGCTTTAAGCAGAAACGCTTCTTGGACGAATCTCCAAGCCCTTGGTCTTGAACAGAATGAGATTTCTTGGAGAGGAGCAAAAGCATTAGCTCTTAATAGCTCATGGGCGAGCCTCAAGAAATTGCATTTAGATTGCAATGCAATTGCTGCAGAAGGAGCTTTGGCACTCAGCAACAACACCTCCTGGAAAAATCTTCGGACGCTCGGATTGGAGAAAACTCAGCTATCTTGCCAAGGAGTTGCAGCATTAAGCACCAACAGCTCATGGGTGAATCTCAAAACGCTCTATTTGAGTTTCAATAGTATCGGTGCAGAAGGAGCAGCGGTGCTCGGTAAAAACTCCTCTTGGAGAAATCTTCAAACGTTGGGCTTAAACTTGAATAATATAGATGACCAAGGCGTGAAGGCGCTAAGCTTGAACGTCTCATGGACAAATCTAAAACATCTAAACTTATCTGACAATAACATAACTGCTGAAGGAGCGGCAGCGTTAAGTGAGAACGTGTCATGGGGAAATCTGCTGACTCTGTATCTAGCAAGTAATCAAATCGATGACCAGGGCTTGGCAGCACTCAGCAAAAACACTTCTTGGACGAAACTTGGGAGTTTGATTTTATATAACAATCCGATCGGGAAGGCCGGAGTAATCGCATTGCTTAGTAACAATTCATGGGCGAATCTGAATACACTAGACCTCTGCGGTTATCGACAGTTTACTTGCAAGAACTCTGATCTTGAGCAATTACGAGCATGCTTAAAAGCAAGATGGCCATCCATAGAAGCGTGGCTCCAATATTGATATGTTCTTGCTTTTGCTCTAGATCTTCAACATTTAACTATTGAGAGAATAGAAATCAATAATTTCTAAAGAGATTTATTGTAAGAAAATTAGAATTGAAATTTCAGGCTATCAACGTCCATTAGAATGTCCATTTTTCGTCGATATTTCATGAGAGAAAAAGATATTTGAAAATTTCAACAAATTTCATTGCTCACTCCTAAGAAGATCTGTTTAATCAAATCAAATATAACTTTTCAAAGACAAACGGTTGAAAATCGAACACCCAGGCTGAATATTCCCCAGAAAAAACAGGAATGAGGCTTTTTCAAGCAAACTATTGTCAGAAATTCACTCGCTAGTGAGGCTATAAGGTCCGCTTTCACTGCTATTGAACTCCGCTTTATTTTATTCCTTTCCGACGAACATGATCAACGCTTATTTTACGACGAGAAAAATTCCACATTAATTGAAGCATTCTCCAGTTGACTTAATTTTATTTATTCCCAGCAACAGGAAATATATCACCTAACTTCTCAGCGGAGGGTTATCTTGTCAGTAAATCAATAACTCTGCAATCTATACCTTTAATACTCCACATTTCAATCGTTGAAGTACTGTAGTAAATGGACTTAAAATAATTCAATTGCTAACTACCAATCTATAGAGAAGACTGTTCTGCGGAACGCTCAAATTAATAAAAATTAAAAAGCTAACATTTCTAAAATTCCGAATTACTATATATTCTTGTTAAAGTTGCGAACATTCCCAAACAACCTTTAACAAAAAATCGAGAAGACAAGAAATACAGCACTTACTAAATACCCATTCAATGAAAAAATCTCAGTTTAGCTCACTCGTCATCGATTTTGGTAATGCCAAGGTGAAATTGAAAGATCAAATCGGCTGTGGGTTGTTCTCGCAGGTGTACTCAACAAATGACGCCAAACTCGTGGTCAAAGTCATCAATATCTCAGAGCAGAAGGGAGAACTCTCGTATCAGAACGAAAAATTCGCCTATCAGGTCATCGGGCAGCATGAAAATATCATTAATTGCTTAAATTACAAAGATAACCTTAAATTCAAAGGCGGAAGCTTCGGGTGCTTGCTTCTCGAGCATTGCACAAAGGGATCAGTTGCGGCCATGTTGAATGACAAGAAAATAACCCTGCATGAAACGAAAATCACACAAATTCTTTACGAAACATTGCTTGGACTACAGAAGATTCATAGCTTACAGCCCGCAATCGCTCATAGAGACCTCCGGGTGGAAAGTGTGCTCCTCGCTGATGATGGTCGGTTCAAAATTTGCAATTTCGGCAGTATGAGTACCACCCATTACGATGAGCTCACCAGTGAAAACAGATACAATGCCACTGACGATATCGAAACATATACGCGTCCACCTTATCGCTCGCCTGAGCAAACAGATTTATATTCCGGTTACCCAGTCAACGAAAAAGTCGATATATGGGCATTAGGAATAATGCTATTCTACCTTTGCTTCAATCAGCAGCCCTTTGACACAAAACTCGCGATTCTCAATTGCAAATACACGGTGCCTAACAACTCGCGATATTCTCTCGCATTAATGAGTCTTTTTCCAAAAATTTTCGTCTCAGATCCCAGAAAGCGACCCAGCGTAGCCGAGCTTCTCACCTACATGCAATCCATTACGACTAAAGGACCTCTAGAGCAAATTCCGCTGATTTCAAATCTAGTGAATTCTGATCTCATCTCCTCGGAAGAGGTCCTTGGCGAGGTGAAACAGACGCGAAGCCTTGGAAATTATGGCGTGTTAAAGGACTCTAAGGCTCCGCCAGCGAAGGAAATAAAGCCTTCTTTTATGAATAAAATCACCAAGTTCGTGAAATTGAAACTCGCGAAGATGGAAGGATGGATCCTGTCAGCAGTCGAGGAGAACGAGGAGGGTCCAAACCAAAAATATGTGCGGTTTTTGATCATTCGCAGCTGGGAAAAGCGAAAGAAAATCCCAAAATTCTACTTGAGTATCGGTCGGACGCTCCAGAAAAACCCAGAAAGCACAATTGTCACGTTGAAGGTGCTGATAGTGCTTCATAACTATTTCAAGAAAGGCCCTCCAGAAGCTCTATTGAACCCCAACGCCGAGCACGGCCCTCAAGCGTTGCTGAATTCTTTGTATGACATCTGGACTAAAACACTCAAAATGAGCACGTCTGGTAGCACAAAAGACAAAAAGAGGAGCGAGTACTCTACGCTTTTAATAATTAATTACACGGACCTGCTAATAAAGAAATTAAAGCTCAATTCGAAGTATACAGCAACCTTTGAAGGCAATTTTTCTCTCAATCCTTTCTTTACAAACCAACGCGAGAACAATTCACCGTTAGCGGTTCCTATCTTTGAAGAATTATTAGATTTCTGGGATTGTATAAACAGATTCAGCAAAGGTCTTTTGCGGAACAAATGGCTTTGGAGAATCCAATGCAGTCTGATTCTTTCGGTCATTGATGAGGCTTATTGCGTTTTTTGCATTCTGTTTCATTTGATCACTACGTATAAACAGGCAACCAATTACATCACCGTTCAAGTGGATCGCTCAGCCATTGAAAAAAACGTCCGGAGAGTGGAAGCGCGATTCGATAGTGCGCTGAAAGCCTTCCAAGAGTTCATTGCGAACTGCAGCAAGTTAAGCGAGTTCAATGATCTGCAAAGCATCACGCAGTCCTTGTCGCAGGATATCAGCGGCTACATCCATTCGATACCGATTCTTCAACCAAATAAAGAAAATCAAGAGTTTAACCTAAGCGCGTTCCTAAACTCGACAAAAAGCGTACTAGGCATCAAACTGCCGTTAAGCTACGGAGCAGCCATTTCTGATATCAACCTTGATAATATGCTGAGTAATTAGATTACCATTGATCAATTGTTTTGCTAATCCATGTTAATTAGAACTAGAAGACACTGTAAGCGCAGGAATTCAGAAGCGACAGCTCTTGGATATTAAAAATCAATACTCTTTAACGCCTACTCATCAGCAAAGACGTCATTACCCCGGATTCGAAAGCTTTGCGGATTACGAACCAACGGCAAGGCGCAAAACACAGCAAGAACCTTCTATAAGGAGTCAAGCGAAGGAGCTAACTGTTAAAACATCAAGATTTGTCCCAGTTAGCGATTCAGCGTTTGAGAACGTGTTTGCTGAGGGTGATAGTAAATTATCAACAGCAAACACAGGAAAGAACAGCACCCAGATTGACCTTTTTGAAGGATTTAACTTCTCCAAAGACCCTTTTGCAGCTAATAGTACCGCGGCTAACAGCAGTAAATCATGATACCTTATAATATTTATGTAATTTTCTAATAACAATAGATTCGAACAGTGAAATTGCAGTCGGTGACTCAAAAATTAAGGAAATTTTCAAGATAGACTCGAATTCAGGCTCTCTTTACAAAGAATTCTCCCACCAGGCTGTGAATTCAGTTGTTTTTAGAAACTCTGTCGAGGAAAAATTGTCTTCAATACCCAAAGCAGATCCTAATGAGATATTCTCTCCTGCGATTATCTCAGTAACCAAGAATTCAAAGAATACCTTCTTCCCTGTGTTACAGAAAGCAAAGCTGCTTGATGATTACCCTGGACAGACATACTCGCCGGTTCTTCTCACAACTAATGATCCTGATCTCTGTGAGGATGGCGGCAGGAAAAGATCCCTTAGCTCGTTTTACGCATATGAAGGTGGAAGGAAAGACCAGAATTCCAACATAATTCACCCAAAAGCAGCTTCTCAGCAGATCAATGGCAATAACCCCACATCACAAATGGCTCCTGAACGCGACGCGTTGATGGGTCAAGTCAATTTAGGATTAGAGCGAAAGGAGTCTCAGACAGATGATACGTTCCAATTCTTTGACGCTAAAACCAAGGAACAGTTGTTGAAAAACCTTAGTCAAAAGAGCACACTTGCTAGTAAAGCTGTAAAGAAGAACGAAGCATCTGAAGAGGTAGTTCAGATCGAAGAGTCTGCCACTCGACAGCAGATCAAGGTTGATACCGCAACTAGTCCGAAGAATAGAGTCGTGAAAGAGCAGAATCTGCTAGATCTTGATTTTGAAGAGTTAAGCAACGCTGTTAAGCCTGAAGAAAACAAGGAGTCACCGAACATCGTAGTTGACTGTTTGAAGCAATTTATCGCGAAAGAAGTTTCAAAGAGTAAGCTTATTTTGCTTTTAAGAGCGGATTTTGAACTCATTCTGTAATAAATCTAGGTGTTGAGGATTGGATTATTAACTACAAGACGTTGAAGTTAGATAAAAAAATAGGTTCCGGAGGCTCAGCAGAGGTTTTCCAAGGCACTTGGAGGGGCGCTGATGTTGGTAACTATTATTTTATCAGAGTAGAGTCTCTAATAATAATATGCTATATTTAGCCATCAAGAGACTAAAAACAACGGCTACTCTCGAAGATGACCACATTAAAGAATTCCAACGTGAGATTGCAGCGCTGGTTAAGATCCGGCCGCACCCCAATATCGTCGCGTTGATGGGAGTGAGCGAGAGCGAGGACTCTCTGTATATAGTGACAGAATTTTGCCATGGTGGGACATTGTTCGAATGGTTGCACAAGAAAAAGGATTTCCAGATCACCTGGCCTCAAAAGATCAAAATGGCGAAGGATATCGCTAGCGGCATGCTCTATCTTCACTCGTGTGAGCCAGCCATCATTCATCGAGATCTTAAATCGCTAAAGTACCTTGCTTTTTGAATATTTAAGTTGATTCTTCTATCTTAATAGTTTACTACTGGACACGCCTTTGGAGAAAGCAAGCGACCGTTTCACAGTGAAAATTGCTGATTTTGGACTATCAAAAGTTCAGGATGTAACAGAAGAGCTACATATGACTGGTATGATGGGAACTTACCATTGGATGGCACCAGAGATCTTCGATAATAAAGGATATACTCTAAAAGCTGATGTATATTCCTACGGGGTATTTATATAAATTCCAGCTGACATTTAACGCTCTTTATTGTGTTATAGATCGTGCTCTGGGAAATCTGCACACGCCAGACGCCATACCAAGATCTGAATTCTCCTGCAGCTATAATGAAATACGTGCTCATGGAAAACGGTCGTCCTGACCTTACGATGCTTACCAGCTCCTGTCCTCCAGAGGTATTTTTGAATTTATCCTTCAATAAATAACAATCGTAACAGTTGATCGATCTAATGATTCGTTGCTGGGACCAAGAGCCTTCAAAAAGACCAAGTTTTCCAGAGATCTTAGATTTTCTCAAGGAAGTGAAAGTTTAATCCTTTCTCTTTCAAATTTCTGGGAGATACCACAAATATTTAGAGAAAAACAAAAATTCGATAGGTTCATATGTATTTTAAACGAGATGTCAAGCGGAAATTGCTTGAGTATTTTAATTCTTAAAGAGCAAGCCATTAACCTCATGTGTACGCTTTTGTAATTTTATCTGTTTATTTCGAAGTAACGTTTTACTTCTTAGAAATCATCTTGTCCAGATTTACATGTATCAAAACTTTCCAAATTTCAATACAGAAACAGTATTTTTTTATTTTTTTGATTTATCGTAACTCTGGCAACTGGGACTTTCTACGACGCCGGCAAAATATTTGAAACTTGCTTTGAGCCCACAAATCCTGAAATTTGGCTTTTAAACACTTGCTCATCATGCAAGATTTACTCTTTTCCATGAAATGAGTTTCTTACCAAATTTATGGGAGAATAAACTTTACCATAGAAAACTCAGCAAACATTTATCAATAAACTCTGTATAACGATGTGCATTTGCTTAAGGTAGTCCTATCATTTTGCTCATTAGCTATGGTAAGTTGAATGAAGAACTCGTGAATAACCTGATAAGGAACGACCCAAATTCAGTACAATTCATTTATAGTGGAAAGTAATAGCTCTTTATTTCACTTTTGCGTTAGTTGTAACAATTGCTAAGAAACTCCTCCTTACACCTCCTCCAAAATAAGTTTAAGTTGCAATTCTTGGCTGTGAACAAAATTTTAAATTTCTGTAACAAACAGAAAGCCTGATATGAACTATGAGGAAAGCTTCTGAGATGTTTCACTTTATACTTTCAGTCCAACCATTTCCATTTTTTACCAACAAAATTGCCGGTAGGATAGTCAGTTAAATAGCCAGACGTAGTACTATCTGCAAAAATAAGGGGAAAATGTTTCCAGAAACTTCTAAATGGCATTTTTCGATACGTTCAACCATTTCCAATAGCTTTTGGTCCTTGAAAGCATGAGGACGGCAATGATCACTTCTTTTGGAGCACCATCACTCGCACTTCGTATTCCAAAAAAAGCATTTGTCGTGAAATGAAATTGTAACCGCCTTCATAATAGGTGAGGGTGAGTTTATGGCAAACCTATCCCTTTATGTTACACTGCGGCGGTCAGAGGCGGGAAAAAAGGAAGTAAGGTACTTTCACCACCACGTCACAGAGAAGATTTAGCAAGAGTTTAACTGCTCGAAGCGTGGAGTCAACATAAGATGTACACGATGGGGGAAGACGCAGAAATAAGAGAGAAAAGATGTAAATAATGAAAAAATAGGGCTAGCAAATTCATGAAACAGAGAGATAACGAAGAAACTCTCTAACATTTCCGGTCTGTTCAGAAATGTGAAAGAATTAGATTCTCAACATTTTATCAATATTTTATCAATATAAAGCCAGTATTCGTACATATCATTACATTTGTGGCTTTAGAGAGTTGAAAATGAAGTATCCACATATGCAAGCCAATCTAATTTAAGGAACTATCAACTGCTGCAACCATACTAGCCAATCAAAGAATAAGCTTAGCTATCGTTCATCTCACTTCTCATTAACCATAGACTTGAGATTATAACAACCTTATTGGTATAAGGACTAAAAGGCCGCAGTTACTTTTGAGAGAAGTTTTATAAATTATTTCTTTTACCTTCATAAATTATCATGCTTTTATTTGAGAAATGCTATTAATTGAATAAAAATCAACCCTTCTCGAGTGTCCATATGAATAAAACAAAAAAAAGTTTGTTCTTTTAGAGAGTTTTGGAATCCTAACTGCAGCGATGATCCTTGAAATAAGAGAAGAAAACTTTTTTTAGATGATGATACAGATGATAATATTAATGTTTAAGTTCATAGACAGTTTTGATGAAAGTGAAAGGAAGGATCTTAGTTCTTGCTGCTTTGCTGCTTCTTGTCTCAGCAAAGAGCAAAATTATTGTTGATTTAGACCTTGAATCAACAAACGGGCACCACCGCACGCATCTAGTCTCACAACGACGACTAACAAACACCAACCAAACCAAAAACGCCACGGACAATTTGTTCAGATGACCGGCGATCATTAATAATAGAACGATCTGTATTTTTGAAGTACATTTTGTGTTTTTAAAACTCGCTGCTTATTTCCTCAGAGAACTCCTGGTGTACAGACATAATCTCAACAACTCAAGAATGAACATTCAATTCGGTTACAAAAAAAGGCACAATCTAACTCAATGATAATAAACTATTCATTAATTCTTCACAAGATTTTCATCTTCTTTTCATATTCAAACACGAGTCACTCTGTTATCTGTCACGAACATATAAATCTTTATGGAATTTCTAAATAAATAAGCCAAGTTGAAATCTGCCATTACTAAATCGAGATTTTCGATGCAAAAAAATTTCTTTTATTATATGTTTGTGGAATAGACAAATGCTGAACTCTCAATAAGTGCAAAGATATGAATTTGGATTTAGCGTGTAGAAACCACGTGGTTGAGTTCCCCATTCAGCTGCAGGTCACAATCCAGCGAGAGGCGTCTATCCTCCCTTTACCTCATTACTTTGCGAAAAAAAAGCATCTTTCGCTTTTATCAGCATCAATTTTTTATTTGAACTCAATAAATTTAAAAATGCCGATCACACTTTAGCCTCATCCACCCACCCAAGACGTCGTAACTGCTCTATTTTATATGATTAACCCCTCAATCTGGGCATCTTAAATTTGATGTGCACTCCATAGCTAGTCAGCCAAGCAAAGGACCCCTCACAATAGCTGCAAGAAATAACCCACGTAATTTCCTTGGCTTTAAGAATAAATTTATTAGATCATAAATAAACTGCGTTTGCTCTTGATTCTTAATACAGATTACCAAAGCACCCTCTTTAAAGCCACTTGAACGGAAAAGCTTAATCCTCAAAAATGCAAGCAGAAAAGCAGAGTGAACGCACAAACCTCCACTCAAGTACCTCATCACTCAAATAAACCCTGACTCTTACCTTCCTTAGCTTCTCCCTCAAGAAAAACTCATGATAAGCCATCTAGGGTGCTATCGCCCATAGAAACATCCAAAGAGATCCTCTGGAATAAATATTTTCATACATTTAACTTTTATTTTTCAAAGCCTATCACAGAGATCATCGCTGACGTCGAACTCCCTCATGTTTCGCTTTTTAAAGATTATTTATACTATGATGACGAGCGAGAATTCTTGCGGAGGTCTTACACGACCTCTGAGTTCCAGGAACGCCACAAACTACTCTGCAGTCTCTATAACAATCTCGATTTTATGACGAGACCCAACTTAGCGGTGCATTCTCAGAATAATATCATCCTCAAGCGCAATTTAAAGCTCCAAAAAATGTTTTTTACCAAGCTTTCAGCTGGAGTAGACCGCGATGAGCTCCTCGCCCAGCAGATCCCAGTTATCCCTCGCTACATCGAGGATATTGTTTATTCTTCGAATGCGGAGTCTGAAACGCCAAAAACTGGGCAGATGACGGGGAGTTTGGACCAAAGAGGCATGTATATGACCAATGTATTGAATTCACTCAGGCAGCAAGAAGAAAACGCGTCCATAAAGAGCTATGAAACCGCGATTTATAACGGACATGACTCGAGATATAGCATTCAGATGTTATCAAAGGAGAATTCGAATAAAGACGAAGCTCGGAGGGACAGTTTGCATAAGTTTGCGATGGAAATGAAAGGGTTAAAGGACTCAGAGCCAGTGTCGTTGGGCTCGTCGTTTAACACCGGGTATATCAACCCACAGCATATCCACGGAAACCCGAGCACTCCTGGGTCGCATGGTCTGACACCAGATGATTTAGACTTCAATTTCTTTTATACGATGCAGACTGATCCGAAAGCCGTGAACAGGCTGACGGGCACTCCTCAAAATGAGATTTGGAAGCCCAGCGAGACGAATCAACCGACAGAAATCATCAAGCCGAATCACGTGACGGTAAAAAAACGAACAACCACTACTCGAAATTCAGGGCAGCTGGTTGACCCGAAGGTCGTTTTCCAGAATTTTTCTAAAAAAAATGATAAGAGCCCTGTGACGGAAGCTCAATCAGCGGCGAAAGGGAAAGTAGAGCAACAAAGCAAGAAGCCTTACAGCCGGAATTTGATGGAAATGGCGCATGCTGAGATGAAAAAAGAGATGCGAAACGAATACCAGGAGCAGAGTCTCGCTGATAAGATTCTCACGGATAAGTTGGACCATGCGAGCACGAGACTGAAGAATATTTACGCTGCTAGAGAAACGAATCTCAAGGAGCGAGGGGTCAATCTCCGTGTGTCTTCGTCCCCAAAACTCCACAAAATCGACCTCAGTAAAAGTCCACCTAGAGACCATCCGCTTACTGCGTCAGCTGGCGCGCAGTCGCAAGGCTCGGGGAAAAACTCAGTGTTTAACTCGCAAGCGCAAGCGCAGAGTAGACTGCGGGAAGAGAGGTCGCCAGTGAATCATAAACTGAGCCCTGCGACAGCGAAAATATATCTGAGTCATTCTCCGAATACCACGCGCAATGAGAACTCGGATGCCTCTGCGAACAATAACAAGTCGATAATTCCAAGTATCAAGAACCTTGTGATGAAATATAATAACAAGAAGGACTATTCAAAGCAAGGGAACGAGGGATTTCTTAAAACTTTTAAGGATAGAGATTTTGACATGGAAAAACTGTCTGATAACCCGCTGTTTTCAAGGCCAGATAAGGACGAAAGACTCAAAAGGACGTACCTTGCCGAGAACTACAAGGCAAACCATTCAAAATTCAAAGGAAAATCTCAAGAATCGCATTTATCGTCAAATACAACCACGCGCATTCATGAAGTAGACTCTCAAATTGAAGGGCTGGCGTCTCGAGGTTTCGTCAAGGGCTCACCGAGGCAAACATTGCAAATACTTAACGCTCATAAACCGCAGCAGAACCTATCTGATGCAAATTCTCCTACAGCTGGTAACGAATCGAAGCTAACTAATAAGAACAAAGAGTCATTTTCTGATAAACTATCTGGGTTGAAGTCTCAAGCGCCTTCTCCTCAGTTTTTTGGAAACAAAGACTCTGCCGCTTCAATCGTAGTGAAAACATCTCCGGATGAATTAACCAAACGAGATACCTCCCTTACGAAAATAGTCCCTTCAAAGCCTAACACACGAGGCAGCTCGCTATCAAATTACGACTTCCTGAAAAAGACGGTTAAAATCGACATGCAAGTGAAAAGCGACGCGGAAACCCGAGCCGAAACACGAGGACAGAGCCATGAAAGCAGAGTCCATTCCGACGAATCGGAAATTAAAGACCATGCTGAGCATCTTCGAAGAAAATCATCGAGCAAAGACTCGCTTAAGCTTGTTTATGTCCCTGTGAAAGTACCTCCAAAGAAAGAGTTTTTCTCAAGCGCCCATACCTCACCCAAGAGAGCTATTGACTTGAAAATAAATTTAGATAAAATGCAGAGTAAATCTCATAAAAAGAGTCAGGATGCCAGTACGCTCCAGGCGATTACCAGTGGCAGGTCAGGGCATGTGCTCACGGAAGAAAGCAAGCCTTCTCGTGGAGACCTTGAAAGGTAAATATCGAATTTCATTGTAATATCATAGACTAAACCTTTTCTATGTTTAGGCTGGCAAAGAGTGAAGTTGTCTTCAAGCCTTCGACGCCTCAGCTTAGAAACACGAAATCGCCTCCGCGGTACACGTTTAAAGCTGAGCCAAAGTCAGAAACTAAGTCGAATAAGTATCAAGCGTTGAAAACTACGGACCAGCTGCCCGAAAAACCAGCGGACCAAGGAATAAAGTTAACTGTGTCTTATCATGCGAGTGTGAAGAGTATGGGCTCGTATCCGAATGAAAAGAAGCAGCTTCTCACTGAAGCTGAAAGGTTGAAAAGAAAGGAGGTGTTGAGACAGATTGCGAAGAGTAAATAAGGTGATAGCAATGAGCAATTGGCATAGGTATTGAAAAATAAGAGAGTTATATCGGAAAAGGAAGTCTTTTTCCACTTTTGCTTTTTGGATACTGATATTGATCGATCAAGTCAGTTTGTTCGCGTAACAATAAAAGCGAATATTTTGAATATCTAGTATAATTTTTATGGGTTACTTTTTTGTGAATATACGTCATGGAATTGTTGACATGGTGATTATTGGTGTGAGTGTAATACCATTTTATGAAGCAAGGAATTTTTCTTGCTTATGAATAGTTCTGCTTTCATATAATATTGAGTGAGCTGTTTAATATGATCCAGTTTCTTAATAAGGGGTTCTTCTCTCTTAGGATTTGCTTTCGTGATTGTCGCTACACGAAAAAAAAGGAAATAATAACATGTGGATGCTGATGTTTGTACATCCTCTTCTTTGATATTCACCATGCAAATCACAAACTCATACAGATCTTGTCGGTTCCTCTTCATATTAATTATACGCTGTTTGATGCAGATATTTTCATACTCTGTGGCCTTAAACTTCGTTGGAAGGTCGTAAAGTTGATGTTTTTTCACATAAAGAAGAAAGTCGTTCCAAGTCACAAATGCAAAGAAGGAGGTTTATGCGCATTATGGCAAATTGACCTTATCTCTGCTCATTAAGACAGTTTTGTTCTCATCTGTTACTTTCAGTTACTTTTTAGCTAAGTTCCTTCTAGTTTGTACTCGAACAAGCACTGATAACAGCCAAATCTCTGGTTTATAATGGAAATTTTCGATACGCCTGTGATTTGTATGCCGCTTCGGATTAAATCCCTAATACTCTTTTAATTCAATTCATACCCAAAAAATTGAAGCAAATAAATCAAAGAGATATGGAAACCGAAATCCAAGGACTTGATAGGTAAATCCCTTCATAGACTCTCTTAACACCCGTCTAAAGCTTGAAGCGCAAGGAGGTTCTCACCGCGGTTAGAATCCCAATGATCAAAACCAGTCAGTTCCTCATAAAATTAGCCCCGTATCTCCAAATTCGCCCGCTCGATCTCACATTCCTTTTTTCGTTGTAGATATCTTCTCAACCAAGACTACACACAAAACGTCATTCAAGACCCTTCAGGAGCATTCAACGTCAGACTGGTCCTCCTCAATAAATCTGTTGATGAAAGTCCTTAATCACCATTCGCAAAATTGCTAATTCTGTCCTCAGATTTGAGCGGGTTCCCAGAAGATCTGAAAAAATGGCTCGAAGAAGAGAAAGTCGAAGTATTCAAACACGAGATCGCTATAGACCACAAATCCTACAGTCAAGGCACATTTCTTCACTGCGATTGTTCGCTTATAATGATATTGATAGATCAACTTCTCAAGAAAATTCTCCCAAGCAACTTCAACACCAATATCAAATCAGAAAGTCTCCAGGACATCAGAATCCTCGAGCTTGAACCTGACCAAGAAAAACATAAAAATCTTATTGGAAAAATCGTTCAAATGGTAACATCTTGCGCCTTGAGAAGGAATTTCCTCACTTTTCTAATAGAAATCGCAAGACATCTCAAAAGCAGTGCTTATGCGAAAGGCTACGAGTTTACACGAGGAGAGACCCACTTACGAGTGGGGGAAATATTTCCTCGATTTTCAATTCGAGGTCTTGGCCGGCGACGCAGATCTTAACAGAAATTTCGTAAGAATTACGGTTTTGGTATGTTAGTATGACGAATTTATTTTAGAAAGAAGGAAACTCAGAATTTGAGCTTAACCTTAACGACGTGCACTACTATTCTTTCTTGCAAACCGAGCGAGATCGCCTCACGACCACATTCAACAAAGACTCCGTTTTTGCGGATATGTTTGGAGACGTGATCACGTCAATCCGTGTTGCGATGAACAACGTCACTGTCTTGGCTAACTGCATGAAGGAAGATACTCTCTATAAGACTTTCCAAAGAAACCTCGAGCTTCCTCTTAATAAGGTATCAATAGTAGCGCGTACTTGAGAGCGAAATTAACTGATGGCTTTATAGAACGCTAAGCAACGTGTTCAGCTCTTTAACGAAGACCTCCCTCAGTTTTTGGTTCACATTTTGAAGCCACAGAGCTCTGATTTGCCAAAAATCGTCAAGCATCTGTTCTCTGGCCGAATCGTGAACGATATTAAATTTATTCGTATGATTAGCTCGGCCACTAGCAAACTAATGCTTTTCCCTCTATCTCATAGATGAATTCGTTGGATTGTTCAGCGCGATTGGCAACTCAGATTACAACACTGAGGAAAATCTCCCAGCTTTGAATTTCTATTACCTTGTGAAGAATTCTGAATGTACTGAGAGTATGAAGAGAGTCCTCAGCAAAAAGCTAAATACAGAGAATCCTGAATTGGTCGAAGCGATGAAACAAGCGGGAATTACTGAATTATTCACCCCCGATGATATTACCGATATTCAGATCGTTGATGCTCGGTTTCACGGCGAGAACCGTCTGTTGCATGTCTCATTGAAGCTGTCGTCGAAGATCGCTTTCTTCGATAAATATAAATCCGATCTCTCGAAAAAAGTTCAGAAGTTAGTCAGCGCAAATGGACATCAATCTTCAAAGAAATCAAACGAAAAAACTGTTGAACAACTTGAAAGTGAAATCCGTAATGCTGAGGAGAACGAGGTAAACTCCATTTTCCAATTAGTTCAAAGTGTTAATCATTTCTCTTATTAATAGAACCTCAAACATTCTCCAAAGAAAGTGAAGAAAGACGGGGGCGATGCATAGGAATAGTTTTCTTTTCTTTTATATAGGGTTAATTTCTGAGTTTGCTTCTGCTCGTTAACTGCGTATTGTTATAAAAGAAAGTTGAATTGAATATTCTTAAATCAGACTAGCAATTTAACATAACGATATACCCCAATTCTCACTCTCTCAGTCAAAGAGTCCACAAATACCACAACATTAACCATTAAACTGCCTTATATCTTGACATTGATTCGCCTTCAACCAATGATGATACCAGAATTTTGCTATAGCAGCCTTCAATTGTTTTTAGGAAACTTTACAATTAACTGAATTGAGGAGGTTCTAGCAAACATTAAAGGTAAACAAATTCTACCAGATTCTGAATTTCAAGTGGATTTCTATTTGCTAATTCTCTTTAAATTCTTAAATTCGAGGGAGCTCAGACAAATGACTGAAAAATTAACACACAAAAAATTACATAAATAGCCAAATAGTAAATAAATTTACACATGGATTTTCTTGGAGGCATCGACCCAGAAGAAAGGAAACAGAACCCCAAGAAGGGTGGTAAAGACAAGCAAAACAACAAGAAAGCGAGGAGAGCTCAGAAGGGGATTGTAGAGGAACAGAAAACGAATACCGAGGATGTTTTTAACAATCCTGAGAAAATATACTTTGTGAAAGCTGGAACCTTTGCTGGTAATGAATGAACACCGGTTTCAGGTAGTTAATGCTTGTTAGGTGAAAACCAAGCAGCGGCAGAGAGCGATCTCACGAATTTCATCAATAAAGAATATGAAAAGGAGTCAGAGGAGGCGGTAAAAATCGACGAGGAAAAGTATTATGGAAATATTGAGCATAAACGAAGGATCGCTCCGAGCCAAGAAAGGCTTGACCATTTGATCACTCAGATGAATTTCCGTCTAAGAGAAGGAAAAGGAGAGGCGTTTTATATGATCGGATATGAGGATAACGGCGACGCCCGAGGTATCGTTCAGGATGAAATGATCGAATCGCTCAGTATTACTCTATCGGGGAGAATTTTGTTGAATATTTATTTCATTACGCAGAATCGCTTTGCTTGATGGCTTCCGCTTTGAACGCTGACCTTGCGATTCTCAGTTTCAAGAAGACAGAGATAGGACGCACCGCTCAGGTCATGGTCACGAATCTCAAGGAAGGTATCAAACTGGATATCAATATCATGCTTCTTGGTGACAGTCAAGCTGGAAAGAGCACAATGGTATGTGAATTACGATTTTTTAGCGTTAAATTTTTCTCAAGATTGGTGTACTTACTACTGGTGAATTTGACGATGGTAAGGGATCAGCCCGACAGCAAGTCGTGAAAACCAAGCAAGACTTTATCCGCGGAAGAACATCTACGGTTTCTCATCACGTAATTCTGGTTTATAGGGAGTATGTTGACTCGAGCATACCTAGATTCTTGGATTTGACAGTCAAGGGAAAGTGACCAATTACTCTTTCATGGGACAGAATACGTGGGAAGAAATTGTTGATCAAAGCACGAAAATCATTACTTTTATTGACGGAGGCGGCCACGAGCGTTACACGTCAAAAATCGTCACAAATCTCTGCTCATTGTGCCCGGACTACTCGCTTGTAGTGATCTCTGCCGTGCAGGGGATAACAGCAACAAGTGAAGCGCATTTCAAATTAGCAAAGCTTTTCGATGTGCCGTTTTTTGTGGTCATCACTCAAATCGATAGAGTAAAAGAAAGCGAGTTGGAATCCTTAGTCAACCATGTACGTCATCTCCCTTTTTCATTCGAATTAAGCGCCTTTGGCTTAAGTTACGCAGCAAGATCTCTCAAATAACTGGAAGCATCCCAACGCAGGTCAAAAACAATGAAGATGTCGTCTTGATGTCCCGAGTGATATTGAAAGAAAATGTTGCTCCTATTTTCACGGTAAATGGATAGTTTAGGCTTGAGCCTTTAATCCGTATATTGCAGATATCTAGCAGCACAGGAGAGAACCTGGACCTCTTTACCAACTATCTCAATTTGCTTCCAATTAACAACCGACTCTTGTTAAATAGGAATCTTCATACTGAAGTAACCATTGACTTGTAGAAGCTCTTTCTAACCTCTTTCTTTGGAATAGTTCCACATTTCCACAACTTTTGACGTAAAAGGGAAACTAATTCTCGCTGGAACTGTGATTAAAGGAAATGTAAAGGGAGGACAGACGCTTTTCCTCGGGCCAGACGATAAGGGAGTGTTCAGGTAATTATTTCGATTCGGAAGGAAGCTGATAATATCCGTGCTGTTGGTCGTTATAGGAGTGTTATCGTTCTTGATGTCGTTTGCAAGAAGGTTCCAGTTAAAATTGCGTCATGTGGTCAAACGTGCTCGATAAATATCAGACCAGAGGCTTCTGCCAAGGAATGGCTTGAAAATAATAAAAATGCAATTAAAGCCGGTAACCTGCCACTGTTTTGTGCTTAACGAGTCAATTTTCTAGGCATGATGCTCATTGATTCCAAATCAAATCCTCGAGCCGCTTGGGAATTCAGCGCTGAGATCACTCCCTACGAATCGAAAGACAAATGCATTATGCTCTGGGAGAACTACGAGCCTAACGTTATCTCCATGACTACAAAGCAATGCTGCACACTTGTTCCAAACAACGAAGAGTTTGAAGAGATGACCCGCGATGACTTGACAATAATCCGAAAAGCCCGGAAAGGATCAGACAGTATCAATCCAATAGACGTCAAAGAGGACGTACTCGAGAAGGAACTCGGCAATATACCAGGCATGAAAAGGACGCGGTCTCGCTCTCAGGATGACCACATGTTGGCTCAATTGGCCAAATTTAAAGCCAAAGCGGCCAAGCAGAGCCAGAAGAAGCATGAGTTAGCGCCAAAGAACGATGACAATAAAAAGCCTCTTGAGAGCATTGAGGAATCAAAACCGAAAGTCACGTTTGATGAGAAACTTGAAGAAAAAAAGACCCCATCGAAAGAGTTTGAGGAGCTTGGCATTAAGAAGAAGAAAAGTTTGAGACATCTGAAATTAGAAGTGATGAAGCCGAAGGTGATTAGGCTGAAGTTTAAGTATCAGCCAGCGTTCGTGACGCCTGGACAGAGAATTTTTATCAGCGATTCGACGATGAAGGCAACGGGAATCATCAAAGAAGTCTTTTTCGACAGCAAATGATTTGAAATAGTTTCATGATATTAAAGACAGAGTTTTTGAAGATGATAGATAAGGCAAGACGAATAGAAATCCTGAAAAATAATGAAATCTTTCTAAGAGATATTCTTGAAAGCTTTTTTTTGGAATATATACAACATTATGAAATAAATAGACTATGGAAATCAATCGATTGTCTTGAGTTAATGACATTTATTTGAGGAAATGTAAGGAGACAAATTTTGAATAGTATGATTGCTTGTGGTAGCTGCAAAATTGGCAATTAAAGAGGTTTACTAGGGAACCTTTTGACAGTTTCAGTCATTTTATTATATATTTATCAATTGCTATTTTATCAAATATTCAGCCCAGACCATCAACCTAAGATTCATGCCAATCCTCTTTGCAACTCTAATTGTAAGCTTTTTGGTCATAGCATCAACACTTTAACTCATATTTTCCAATATTAAACAACTTATAAGCAGAGATTTAATCTATTGATCTCTGACATTTCGAGCGTCGAATTAACATTAAGGAAATATTTACATTAAATCAATTAAACAAATTCTTGGGTCTTATTCTGTCTTCTTAGACAGATATGTGACAGCACTCACGCCTCTTGGGACTGCCGCATCAAACTTCATACCTTTAGACTCGGCCTCGAATTTCGCAAGGCTGTAGTCATGAGTCGCTGGATTCGATCTGTCATAATCCTATTTACAAACAGTTAGGACTATATTCACAAAAGAGATATCTTATACTTCCTCAAATTCAAGCCTCTTCTGATCGAACGTGTCATTTGATTCAACTTCTTTCACTTCCCCGAATATGCGCTTATTGAATTTGGCCATTGGGCTCACCGCGTGTGCTATGGCCAACAGAAACACGACCACAGCTTGCCAACTAATGCTACCATAGAAGATAACACTGAATATAAGATTCGAGATCTAGTTTTATAATAATCAAATTTGAGGGCTCTCAGATAATGATGGTGAAGATACCCCATAAAGCACGAGCACCCATTCCAGGCTTTCAGTCATCTCTTGGGCGAATTCGGCGCCTAGAGCCTTGTCTGCGCTTGATCTCCTCACAAAAGTGTACTATGAATTGTCAGAAAACAGCTAGAATCATTTCATTATTACTTTATCAGCCCAATAATATATAGTGTTGCCGATGAGAGTGAACACAAGAGCAACAGGAAGAACCGGCGCGTAGAACGCAGCTGCGTACAGATTTTTTAATATGAGCGTATATCTCGTGGAAAGATCGAACTGTGGGTACTCACATTTTCTAAATAAATCGTGAGTGTGTCCTCAGAAGAGAGTGTCTTACTGATCAGCTTCGAGTTGAGTGAGTTTCGATTTCGAGCCTTTCTTCATCTCGATTTCCATCTGGAACCATCCAATCAAAGCGGGAGGGTTGAGAATAAGCACAACAGCCGGTATTATCGCATTAGTCTCGAAGATCTTGAATTCGGATATAATGAGCCCATCTTCCCCATAGTAGTTTGACGTAGCTATGGCAATGGACAATTGAATAACCGCTGTAACGATAAATTGGCTCTAACAAATACGAGACGCGCTTAAAAAGAAAATCGAAGTGTTAATGCATACCCAAGCAAGTTTCTTCGTTTGGCTAATCTGGCGCTTTGTCCAAGTATTATATTTCTCTTGTCTGGATAAGGAGAGAGGATTGTTAGTAGCCAAGAATCAAAATTATGGTTACTTAGCAAAGAAGGTCAGCGCAGCCGAGAGTAAGGAGTTGAACACTTGGACTGAAGCTGCCACTGCATAAATTTTCGCGTGGTCCTTTAGACTGCCAATCAAGCTTGTAGTGTTTAAGTTATCTTCTTTTTTCAGCTAATTCGAGGAAGAAATTAGGAACAGTAATAAAAAGAAGGTACCTTATATAAATCCAGTCCCAAAATGAAGAAGTAGACCACAGTTAATATCATTATCGTCGCTGTCAACGTTACTCCTCTCCTTGCCAATTTCTCTTTTGGAGGGACGGATAAATTCTCCCAATAAACATCTGAAGGCTCTGGTGCTGCAGTAACTTTCAACTTGGCTCCGTGAAATGGTTCGTGTTTTGTTCGTTTTGTCAAAACTCGCTGAAGAATACTGGGAGTCTTCCAGTATTCAACAACTCTATTTGCCTCTGAAAATTACAAAAACAATTTAAAAATGAAGCATAGAGTGGAAGTATATACCTTTCTGAGTCGCAACTGTAATATATGCGCTACCAACAAAATCGCCTCCCTCTCCTCTACTATGCTTCTGACAAATTTTGAACATTTCCTCCTCTAGCTGTTCGATTTCTGTCTTCAAAGTCTCCAATTGCTTTGCCTCAGGCTGTTTATTTTCAAGTGCCTTGACCTTTTTCAGCTTCTTTTGAATTTCCTCTTCTTTGTGGTAGATATCCTTGACATCGAAAGCAAGTAATACTCTTCTCACGTTCAATTTCTGGCCATTCGGGAGACCATTTTTCTCAAAATATTCTTTGAGTTGTAGGTCAATGTTTTTATCGGGAAGCTTTGGTATGTTGGTCACCAAGAATGTGAAGTTTGCTGCTGTCCAATTGCGCTGATCGCATTCGGTTTCGATTATTTTCTGTGTATAGCGGAAGTACTGAAAGTACATAATCAAAGCGAGGAACCCCACGAGATTGAACCAGTCCTGCACCCTTCCAGATCTCTCAGTATCTAAGCTGTTAGCTAAGGAGCTGCGAGTTGCAACACTAGGGACACAGGTAGGAGCGTTTTTGGACTTGTGACTAGCGTCGTCTTGACAATAGCTACCCACGAACCAATTCACTGAGAGATTGTAGAGACCGCTGTGGACGAACAGGATCAGGAGAATGTAGATACTATGCTTCAAGAAATGGAAGTACATTGGGTAGGCTGGACCTACCGTGCTGAATTCCATTGGATCACAAAATAATTCAAACTGTTCGTTTTCCTTGAAAAGCAGAGTTAGAAAGTGTTGAATTTACTTAACTATTACTATGGGAAGACCAGTCGATGGATCTAAAGGAGTCTTTTCGCCTGTGGTGGGATCGATTTTCGGTTTTGAGACCCGAGTGGCCATCTTTTGAAAAGGTTTATTTCATCAAATGTGGAGGTAATGGGTTACTCTATGGCGGAGAGACTGATTGAAGTCGGGTGGGATACGGTATTTGTTCTGTTGATAGGCCTCTAGAGACAAAAGAGATCATTGATATTTCTCATGGTTTAAGATTAAGTTTGGACTTCTTAGTTGGGCAAGCTCAAGTGCAGATGTGGATCGACGTGTTTTTGATGGGCCTTCTTTGGCATTGGTTTTCCCATTGTTTTTTTCCATAGGACGAAGAGGCTATGCGAAGATATTTGAAATTCTTAAAATTATAAAGTTAATGATGAAATGAATTATTCTAATTTCTAAAAAGAAAACTTAAAGGACAAATTTTGGCAATTGATTTAGCGATTTGTTTTATTTGAAGAATAAATCTGTATTCAATTAAAGAACATTTTTTTAATCGAAATGTATGAATGAAGTATGTTCGGCTTTTAGCTGGAGGCTTGCACATAAGGAATATCTTATTATGGGCGGG
>ENA-UOTX01000578-UOTX01000578.1-compost-metagenome-genome-assembly--contig:-NODE-578-length-37262-cov-24.255291_pt1 | contig 37262 bp, 28 predicted proteins | sample MGYA00238143_ERZ746982 | MGnify/ENA primary metagenome ERZ746982 (study PRJEB28758, sample SAMN06268862) | compost metagenome | isolation source: single cell | place: USA: California, Emeryville, Joint... | reverse complement strand
GTAATTTTTTCGTCTGAAGCTGGTCGGTATTCAGCATTCACAGCGAATCCGACAACGAGGAAGGATGCAATGAGAAATGAAGCTAACACGGTTGATGTTTTCATTGTCATTTATTTGGAGAATAACTGTGTGTTGTTTTTGTTATTTTTATGTGTAGATATTATTATACTTGAGACACAGTTTCGTCCTTAAATAGACAGTAGTCACTCTGGTTGTGAGATTGGAGGGACAGTATTAAAAAAATTTGATGTTCAGTATTTGTTCTATTGACAGTAATCTATAAAAAAAGAAATTAAAACTTTCATTTAATGTGCTTTTTTTCAAGGCAAGCATGAAAGTCTTTGCAAACCTTGCCCATTTCACAGGCGAAAAAACGATCAATAACGCGCTTGTTCAGAAAGCCACTAAAAAATGTAAGCTTGCTCACAAAACTCATTTCCTAAAGTAGTTCTTTAGCGGATTTAGCAATATTCTTCGCAGTCCTGTTTATAAAATGAGTATCTATCAGAATACTTCAACGAGACAGCCCTTCACCAACCTTTCCTCGATAAAGAACGATTTGTTACTGTCAAAGAATCTTTATTGTGTTTGTATGATTTATTTTATTGGAGCAAATAAATACAGAGAAAAAAAGGTTTTAAGTGGAATGATGAACTTCAAAAACAAGCTTGAAAAGTACTTGAAGATTTAGTATTTGATTTAAAAGTAGCTTTTGTGATACTCAATCAATATTTTCGAGAACCAGAATGGCCTCTTTCATGAAAAAGAAATCAAAAGACCATCCAAACACGTTTATGTTCTTCATAGATGAAGCATTCCAAACGAAGAATCAAATATGAATAATCAGAGAAAATTGATAACACTATTCAATAAGCCCCGTGCTGTCCTGAAAATTTACATATACATATTTTCCATTTTTCAAGACATAAACCATGTAGCTGCGCTTATGAAAATCAATCAAAGTCATTGCGATTGAGAGACCCTTCTTACCTTTATCATTCTTTCTCTGTTCGGATAAGGTTTTGCAAGCATTCAGCAATGTTTGTTAAAATATTTCTGATGATATTATCTCAATGTTTTTGCTTATTATGAATGACTATGTATGTGATGTAATAATAATTTGATTAGAATATTCAATATTAATAGCAGATCATAATTATTAGATTCAACGTTATCAAGAATAAAGCACTTTAAGCGAATCCAAAACCTTCTTTTCCTTCACAAATAGCAAGCAGCAACTTCTCAGCCAAATCCTCTTTTGTCAGATACTCCGGAAGGTCAATCGTAGCAAAGCTATACAAGTTAACTATGGAAGCAGATAATATTGATTTACCAGGTGTGACTCTGAGGAAGTGAGATCTGTGAGTCGTAGGTTCTGTGGATTGTGAGATATTTGTTCTTGAATCCTCCAGGTACGGCCCGAGTTAGTCCTATACATCGTATTTTAATATTTCAAATTATTCTTAGTTCAAAAATAACCTGATGCGAAGAACCAGAGCGCCGAAAGACTTTCTTGGTCGTACTCTTCGACAATCTCCCAGAACCAGACAATCTGTTCCGAGTCCTCTGAATAACCTTCATAGTGGGTATTCTCCTTGAAATCCTCGAAGTCGATTTCTGGAGCTCCTGCAATGAGTATGTCAAGCTCGGCTGCTGTGAAAATCTTCAAGGGTTCTGGATTAACAAAACGACGGAATCCTTGCTTAAAGGCATTCACAGGTTCTTCAATCTCTTTCACGAGTTTATGGTAAATAAGCTTCTTGACGTAGTCTTTCTTGTTTTCGTCAGTCACAGGTTGATTCTGCTCGCCAGGCTCTCCAACGCTGAGTGTATATTTATCGCCAAAGATTTCAGTTTCGTAGGAGTAATCTAAGTCAAGAATGTCTTTGATAGGATTTTTCAGCATCCATTCAATAGAATTCATAAGTTGCTGATCAGTGTCTGCTAAGTCAGAGATTGTAACTTCACGACCTTAGAATGTACAGGTAATTAAAGTTGCGAAGAGATTTGGGAAATAATACCTGTGATGAGTTTGAGGAATGAACGAGTGAAGTTCGCTGGAATTGCCAGCTCATTGATAACCGCCTATCGATAAATGCTAAGAAAATAATATCTCTCTAATATCTTTACATAACCAACGAGACAGCCGGCGAAATGGAAGTAGGATAAATGTGCTGGGATCACCCGAGATTTTGGATCAGGCTGAATACTTGTCCCATTCTCTGAATTCTTGAAGAGACCAAACGACGGGTCAAACAGCTCCTTACATACTAGTGAAAGCCATTCGTTTCTGAGACCACCTTAAATTGATTAGATTAGCGTTCAATTAAAACATATCTTATGAGATTACCAGCATCATATCCATCTTCATCGAAGAATTCAACTCTGACTTTAACATTGGAAACTCTTCCAGAAGAATTCTGATCAAGAAAAACTTCAAGCTGCCTCTTACTGTCTTTGACGATATAATTTCTTCGGACCTTGAATCCTTATCGTTGGTGCTCAATTAATGATGTTAAAATTTAAATTTTACTCAATTCGAATTCAGCAAGCTGCCTTTCTTCGCGTTGCCAATACGCTTTAAAGAATTCGAATTTTTTGTCAATGCTTAGCAACCAAGGGAATTGTATGAATCTTTCCTCTTCACGTTTCACAGCGATTTCGAGAGCGCTATATACGGATGGAAGGTTTGATAGTTTGATTTCTTGCAGGAGAGTTCTGGCCTTTTGGCTCAGTCTCATGAGCATCTCATCATATTTGACAACGCCAGACTCTCTAATCGAGGTCATAGATCTATCTAATCCTGGGAAAGAACTCTTCTCTTGGTTCGACTTGGAGTCTTCGTCAATGGCTGAGAATCTTCCAAATTTAGATCCTGAGTTAGCTTTTCCTTCTTCAGCTTGACTACCAGACTCGGTCTGAATCTGGATGCCTTCTAGTTGTTTGCCCAGGAGACCTACCATGAAAGTCATAAAAGCCATCCTTTCATTGATTTCTTGTAAAGCCCCATGAGCACGATAGACACGGTATATATCGATGATCAAATCCAGAAGTGATTCTAGGTGAGAAAGTTCTTCGATCTCCTCATCACTTGATTTCTTAATTTCTTCAATCAATTCGAATATTTGAATGGAATACAAGTACATATTCTTGAACCCTTTATTATCAAGCAGTCCTGCAAGCATTGCTTTCACACTCGCACAGAATGTTCGCTGCTCACTTGAGAATTTGTCTCCAGATTGCCTGAAGCCACCAATAATATTTTCAGATTGTTTAGCTATCAATTGGATAAAGAGTTGGTTCTTTTGTATTTCTCTGTCTTTATTGATGTTTTCAAGTATGTACTTGACTTCTGATTTGTCAAGTTCGCCTTTTGAAACCTGCTTGAGCTGTAAAACCCATTCATTAAGCACAGCGTTAGCGGATTCGATCTTAAGAGAGTATTCTCTCTGGATAAAGTCAAGGAAATGGAAGAAAACTTCATTATTTTCGAGACAGAACAGAATCTTTTTATGAAGGTCTTTCTTTACACGAGAATGCTGGGGAAGGCCAATAATACTGTCAATAGTATTTTGAATTGATGCTACAGTCTGCTGAGGGCTTCGATCATAAGGTGTTAAATTTTTTGCCTCAAATTTGCAAACGATCCCACCAGCTTTTTCAATAATGCTCTTCTCAGTGATGCCTGATTCTAAAATCTTCCTGCAAATTTCAACCCATGCGTTCTTTGGTGTCTTCACTGAAGTGAATATTTTAACTTTATTCTTGAAGGGGAGCACTCCAACAATTTTTTCGGTAGCTGCCACAACTTCATCGAAGTTCTCTAATTCGAGAGCGTTTCTCTTATCAACTGAGCTATTGAGATATTTGCCCAATACTTTCATCAGGTTCTCGCTGAAAGTTGCGAGTGTAGATTTAAATTCATCTACAGTGAGTTTTGTATTAAAGTATGTGTTGAATTCTTTCAAGGATGCTTGGTCTTCTGAGTCGATTGAGTAGAGGGTCAAAATAATATCAAAAATTCTGACTTCGTTGAGTGGATTAGTGGCCAGGTCTATGAAATGGTACACAAAATAGTCTTGCAGGGACTCGCTTTGGGGAGGATCAAGTATGTATCCTACAATCCAATGTTCCAAGAATCTGTTTGAAGCGCGATAAAGGTTGTGACGAGCTACATCAGCCTGTCTTCTATTATAAACATAAAAGTCTGCTAACGACTTGAACAGTTGCTCCTTTTTTTTAATTTTATCGGAGTTATCATTTGGATAGACTCCTTGATCGAATCCAGATCCTACATAGAATTCATAGGAACCTTTGTCAATATACCCCTCAAACCAATCTTTCTCGCCTTTAACGACCTTCTCAGTCACTTCTTGGGATTCTTCATCCTCAGCTGGCTGTTCGTCAGGACCTTCTTCGCCCTCTTCGCATTCTTCCTTCTCTTCGCTTTCTTCCTCCTCATTCTGTCCGCTTTTGTTAGAATCATTCGGAATCCCATCAGCTGTATTAAATGTACTTGACCACCTTTTACCTTCAATAAAATTGCTCCGAAGACGAAACAAGCAGTCCTCTCTGAATTCCCGATAGACGGTATTGAGCATTCCTGCATACATATCATTCAATGACAAGAGTGCTATTGATTTCTCTAATTCTGTTTCGAGACTGAAGATGTATTGATTGAGTTCCGGGTCTACTTGATTGAATTGAGATTCTTGAAGTTTTCCTTTCGTTCTCACATTCGTTAAGAAAGATTCAACGAGTTTCTTTTCAATGATCGAGTTTATTCTAGCTTCGATGGTGTTTCTGAGTGTAGGAATATTTTTAGCTTCTTTAGAAGTGAAGAGTCTATAAGGAGCATATTTATCATTATCATCGCCTTCGTCGTGGTCATCGTCATCAGAGTCATAGTCATCATCATTCTGTTCAGAATTTTTAGCGAGGAGCTTAAGGACAACTAATTCATCGAGGTCCTTCACAAGTCCACTATCTTGAGCTTTGTACTTCTCTGTAACAAAAGAATGATGAATCAGTTAATAAACAATGCAATGAAACAAGGAGTACTGCTATCTTTCACTCTCTTGAGTTCAGGATGCGCTTTCTTCACAATATCGTCTAAAAAGCTAACAATTTAAGATGAGTATAGCAATTAAATTTCAGGTAGTACTTGACAGGGCTTGGGATTTTATCTGAAACATTGCGGGTAAACTGGAGTCCCCAGCCAGATATGATACTTTCGATTCCTTCAGGCTTTTCGATTCCTGTTTCAGCATAGACGTTCCTTCCAGAAAATCTATTTTTGAGAACATATACCCTGTCACGATAGGACTCAAACACCTTCCGGAAAGGGTCTGAGCCCGGATCAGAATTTGTCAGAGTGGAAGTTTCCTCATAATTTCTAACGTATGCATCCCAAGGACATCCAGCGAAGAAAGCTAATTTGTTGCAGACACTTTTCGAATCAAGAATTGCTCGGACAAGCAGCGCCTTTCGATTAGGATCTTCAATGTTGGCTATATGCAACGGAGTGTCTTTTGAATCCTCGATCTTGGAAGCAAGGCAAATATCCTTGAAGTCTGATTCGATTCTGTTGGTATACTCCTCGAGCTTGCTGTAGTCTCTATCGAAATGAAGAATACTTCTTACGCAGTCATATTCTTCTGCCGTAAATTGTTTGGATTCAAGAAGGAAATTCTCTTGAGCGTTTGAAAGATTGAGGTGAGAGTATGCATTCACAATCTGCTCGCGAACTTGAATTCTCAGGACTTCGGTTAACTGAACGAGATCTGTAAGAGTTCTTCCCTTTAATAGATTGTCCGTGATGATCTCTTCCAGCTGGGAAATGACTTCGAGGTTAGTCTGAGAAGCGTACTTTGAAGCTTTCCAATCTGATCTTAAACAGTTTCTGATTGTTTGAGCATAGACGTAGCTCAATTGACGTCTCTTGTATGTTTCGAGTTCTTTGTTGTCTGTCAAGACACGAAGTGCGCCCAAGCATTTTTGAATAATGAGTCGTGAGAAATATTCGTGACTTGTCACTACTTCATCACCTTGCTTGAGTGTAAAAGCAGGAGTGCCTCTTTCAAAGAAACTAGTAACAAGGCCAGCGTTCATTGGGAACGTCGGGGGTTGAATAATATGTATAGCATAGTCAAGGAAAGTGAGCTCCTGCGGTTCTGATAGCTCTTGGAAGTTCAGAGTAGCAGTATCGAAAATATGTGTAGCGACTTTGAGTTCTGAGGTAAAGGCTCGTAATTCAGGGTATTTTCTCAAAATTAAACTCATGAGGATGAGACTCTCCTTCAAATTGTTAAAGTAGCTATCGATCTGCTCATCTAATTTAAATGTATCATAGTCTCTCTCGTCTTTGAAAATGATTTCTCGCCATGTCTTCTCATTCTGAGCGACAATGGAAGCAGTGAGTCGCTTAATAATTGTTTTGGATAGTTGACTGAGAGAATCATTAAGGTAGTCAACAATAGCTTGCTTGCCATGACCCAATGAGGTCCAATCTATGCAATTGTTAATTGAGGTTAGGACAGAATATCAATTAATAGGTGTTTTTACCATGTTCAGACTTTAGGGTCACAGTAAAATCACTGGTGGATTTTCCTTCTTCATCAGAAAGCTTTTTAACAGTGAATAAGTTCTGATAGATCTTTCTGAAAAGGATCGGATTTTCAAAAAGGAGTGGTTTCAAGGCTAGGACGGTGTCATCACCAAGAAGAACTTTTACAGAACCAGCTCTCAGCAAAGCTGCTTTCAGAGCGATTTCGATTCTATTTTCGAAAGGAATTTGATTTCCAATCACCATCTCTACAATGAAAGGCAGAATTGTAGTATTCACATCTCCTTCTAGATTGAATAGATGCTCGATTATTCCATCATTGACAGCTCTCTCAGCATACTCTTTGTTCCAAATCATCATGAGAAGTAAATTAGCGCAATCCAGTTTCTTCGTACTTGTATTAAACAGAGATTGGTTCAGAAGGGTTTTCTTCGATTCTTGATATATCAATTCTATGTCCTTCAGTTGGACAGAATTGAAATCATTCGCAGGGGTTTCATACAAACTCGCATGTTTCTTGATTCTATTTTCAGCCGGTTTCTCGTTGAAGGGAGTCAAGCCCGAAGGGAATATACCATCAATGTCTTTTTGGTATAGATCTCTTGTTTTGTCGTCCAGTAACTTGAAGAATTTGATGGTGATTTCAGATGAAAATTCGAAGAAGATGTCTTCGCTAAGGGTTGGAGGGACGAATTCTCGATCTGCTTTTGGAACTACTGCAATTACTTTCTCATGGAATGCAGTATATAAAACAGCACTAAACAAACTATTGATTCCTGGTTTGAGGCTCGAGCTCACTGTTGGAAGGACTTCTGTCTTCAAATCGGCTAGTTTGTCAATATCTTCTTTTCCAAAAGCTTCGAATATTTTTTCAGCTTCCTTATGTAGCTTTGTAATGTATTCTTGGAACGGTTCCTTCTTTGAGATTCTAAAGAAGAAGACGACTTTCACAGCTTGTTCCAAAGTAGAATTTATTGAAGGATTAGCCTTTGAGAAACACAATAAGAGCTGTGATATATATTTATTGTAGTGGGCTAAAATGACTTGTCTCCATGAAGCAAAATATTGCGTTCGAATATCCTCACTAGATATTTTATTATTTTCTTTTGAATCTTCCCATGTTTCATCAGGAAGGTCTTCAGTTAGCAAAAGAGAGAGTATTGTTTCATTGTACTCAGAAGGAATCTGACTTTTGATTTCCGGAAGAATAATTGGATTCGAAAGGTCGAGATTGAGAAACATTTCAGCGAGTGCTGTAGCTAGATTCAAAATGATATTTTTCTTTTCTTTGAGAGACAGGGAAGCTTTGTCATTCATTTCCCTTACAAACTCTGAGGGGTCCCACCCAAACACTTTCGACTTAATAGTTAACCCTAATTGAATAATCGAGTATACGACGTAAATTTTCTTCATTTCAACATCTTTCGAGAGATTTGAGTTCAGCCTTCCGAATTTCTCTTCTACAATGGAAATGAGCTTCGGCAACTTGTTCACAAGATTCTCATTGATGACAAAATCGCTCCATCCTTTTATATCGTCATAGTTTTCACCAAGCGAACGACAGAAGATGCTGATCAAGTCAATCCAGTGAGATAAATTGGTAATTGCAGAATCAAGTTGAGCCTCACTGCTAGTTGTTGATATATTACTGAGCTCATTGATTGCAGAATTGAGGCGAGAATTAAGAGCCTCAAAGACTTTACCACTCACCTCGTGGTTCGAGTTATCCTTCTCCCGATGAAACGCAAAAAGTAAATATCCAAAGAGCGAATCAAATATGCTTTTGAATGTCGGAGGGTTCTTTGGAATTAGTGAGAATACTGGAAATTCAATCTGATGTTGGGTGAAGACAGAATTGGGAGGAATCAATTGATAGAAAACGTCTACTATGTTCTCAGGGTTGAATTTTTCACTCGTGTAAATTTTTGTGAGCTCTATTTTATGCTTTTCTGGATTTTTGAGGTTAGTTTCGACGTAACGGTCAAACTTCATGGAATAATAATTCAGACGAGCAAAATCATCCAGTTCTTTCTTGCTCAGGGAATTCGCGTATTTTGGATTCGTATAAATACTAAAGTACTTTTCGCCCAAGTTGCTGATAAGATCCAAAATCTCAAAGAATCCATCAGCATTGAATATGGGGAGCCTTAAGCCATTTCGCTCATAGAAGATGAAATAGAATCGACCTTTTCCTCCCAAGTCTCCAAGGTCTTTAGAAAACATTTTAAAGGCTTCATGTCCTAATTGAGTGTTCTCCTCTTTCTTTAGATTGATTTTGATGGCCTCGAACAGGTCAGGATACATTTCCAATTGGGTTTCTAAGCGACGTTGTGCGGCTCCGATGGCGTAAAGATTAATCTTCCCTTGAAGCACTCCAATTATTAGATCATCAAATTTCTCAAGGTCGCCTTTCAATTTTTCTGTAATCTGTTGAAATTTTTTAATTATTATAGGCGCTTGCTTCTCATCGTAAGTCTCCCAGCCATAATTAGCACCTTCTTCAGCCCAATATGGGCCAACATCAAAATGGGGGTAGATTATTGGCATTGCATACCACATCCCAGTCCCAAATCTATATTGGGATGGCCATCTCCTGTTTCCGGTCGTCATTGCTGGACCAGAGTCACATTCTAAGAGATTATCACTGAACCAGATGTCCAAGAGCTGTATCTGCTTTACGAAAGTACTTTGGAGCATGGCCATGGCAACGGGGTGGCAATAATTTGTTTTCAAGTATGCATGCAATCGATAAAGGAAATTAAAATCGACCATTTTTGGATTGAAATAATACGAGAGCAGTTTGGCAATGGTATTTGCGTCTTCCTCAGAGTCTTCTGGCGGGTTACGATCTGCAATGTCCATATAGTAGGTCACACCCAAAAAGAACAGGAATCCGATCAGTTCCTTCTGCTGAGAGTCCAACTTTCCTTGCTCTTCTATGTTAAATAACTTCAGGAGATATTTTATTCCAATAAGATTTCGGATGCTCTCTCTGTCGAGGCTCTCCATATCATAACAACTGTAGTTATGGGATTCGGCCACGTCAATTATTGGTCGGAACCACAGCAGATGCCATCCCATATAATAGTTGACGAGTTGGTCCTTTGCGTAAGCTTTTCGAGGTGATTCATAAATTAGCTTGTCAAGAAGACCACCTTTAACTATCTTTTCAAGATTCTCGATACACTTCTTTGAAGTCCAAGTTAATAGCTTTTCGCTTTGTTGACCATCACTTTGATCAGCTTTTTCACCAATTAATATTTGAATCTGATGGTTGTAATTTGGAAGCTGACTTGAGAAGTAGCTATCTAATTCAAAATCTTCTAATCTTCTCATTACGAGAGGAGCAAGACTATTGAACCAGAATTTGTCAGCTCGATAAGAATCTATAGTTCTCAATGATCTTACCAAGTTTTGAAGATTTCCAAAGGCTTCGAGCGCTAAATGATGAGCACCTAAATCTGAATAGCTATCAAGGTATGAAAGCCTTGTTGAGAGGTCTCCTTCAGGGGGCACAAAGGATAAATGGTCCAGTAATTCGTTCAAATCATTGTAGTTTGATATCGCATATTGAGGATTTGAGTCGGCTTCAGGATCACCTTCAAGAGCTGAAAACATCTCATTGATCAAGACTTCTCTCATTTCTCCAAGCTGTACTCTGTCCAACAAAAGAGACATTGATTTATGGCTCGTGTAGATGAATAAACCAACGGCTTGAACGAGAAGCTTTGCTTCAAGAGGAGAAACAGAAGTTGGAGAAGTTTTTAGATTCTTTAGATCTTTTATAATTCTCTCAAGGAATTGTTTGAAATATAATGCGCTGATAGTCTTCTTTTCGATCTTAACTCCTTCTTGAGTATGGAGGTATTTCGGGTTATGATGGAGATTCACAGAGATTACGAATCCTCCTAATTAATTGGAAATATTTCATGAGAAATCAAAATATATTATAACGAACTTACCATGAAGCAAGAGTACACTTGAACAGATGGCAGCGATTTCGAATGATGCAGTTGCCCTGCCACTCAAGAGGGCTCTCAGCAAAGTAGCCTCTCCTGCTAGTCTTAAGGTTTTTTCTTCATCCCCTTCACTCCAAGTCGAAACTTTCAAATCAATGGATTCTTGTGATTCTTCAAGGTAAGTTTTGAGCTCGCTCTCTGGGACTTTAGACTGGAGATTGCTAGCATACTCTTTCCATTCGACGCTTTTGAAGGTGTCACGAGATACTTCATCAATTCTGTCGATCACATTTTTTGGAGAAAATGAATGAGAGGAGATCAGTTTGAGGAAAGGCCATCCGTAATTGAAGAAATCGAAGAATGGTTTCATATACTCAATATTTTCAGATGATTTGCAGAATTTTCTTGCGAACTTGGCGATTAGTGTCGACAGTCTTTGAATGTAAAGTGGCTCCTGAGTATATTTAAGGAAGGTGACAAGACGGTCGAGGTAAGTTGTGTGAATCTCTTGACCAATGTTTTGTTTCCATTCACCAATAGTAAGTTCTCTGGTAATATGGTGGAAGAAGTTGAGAGCTCTCATGAAGGTGTTGAAGTATTCTTCCTTCACTTCTCTTTCCTTGGAAACTTCGACTTTACTGAGAATCCACTCAAGCATTGCATCAATTTTGTTGAGGATCGGAGCAAGTTGGACGTAGAAGTTCTTTACTCTGCTCATTTGGAAGCGCCAGGGGCTCCATTTGAGCATAAGTCGTTCGATGTGTTCAAAAAACTTGACCCTTTCAGAAGAAGACTGAAGCTGCTCATCAGTGAAAGCATCACCTGCGGCAATGATTTCAGGCTTTGGAGATTGGTTAAAGCATTGAAAAAACGGTTGAATGGCTTACGAGGATAAGGAGATGATATCTCTTTAAGTAAAGATACTCGTTTGTAATTCGCATTTCGAAATATTGTATGATAAATTTTACGGCTGACTCAGTTTAAATACCGTTAAGATTTGTGTGTCGAAAACGCTCTCTCAAGAGGTTGGATTTGACGGGAAAAAAATGCATGAAGAAGCTCAAAAAGTCACAAAGAAACGTAAATTGCCTCCAAATCCCAATTCTACTAACTTTTTTTCGCAAACCGTTTCAAACGTCATTGCTCTCAACAGCAACTTTCTCACTGGAACTTCATGGGATATCTCTCTCTAATCAAACTCGCTAATTTTCAATGCCAAAGACACCATTTTGACTATTTTGGTGAGAAGAAGAAGATTGCGAGAGTCAAGAGTCTCATAAATTCAAGTATTCGTGATTAAATCCTGAAGCAAATTTTTAAAGGCGTCGTGATTAGATCCTGAACTTTAATTTTATTTGGAAATAGCTTTCAAACTCTGCCATTTCACGCGAATTTAGAATCCGAAACTGCCTATAGAAGAATCATATCATTAAGATACGAATATCCCATCCCTTAACGTTCCCACATCGATTTCTAAACAGAGAGAATTTTCAATCAAAAAAACACCGTTATTTCGCAGTCTTATAGCAATTGCTACAAATTCAAGAAGTTTATTGGTTCCTAACTCCTTCAATCTTTCTTACCTCATCCGACAGCCTATTTGCTTGCAAGTGAATCTCTCCTAAAGTAAGAATTGTTTCTCTTGTCATTACTCTTATTCTCTATTTTACTCTGTTCTGCTGAATCTGTCTCTGCCATTCGTTCCTCGCTACAGACTCTTATAATAATAACTCCTAACTATCTACCTTCATTGGAACAGCGCAAGCAAAAGATTGTATCTAATGCGAATTTAATATGCAAATTTTTTCTCAACGCCAATATTGAGTTATTTGATAAAAATTATAATTCCTTTAATTACAACAAAGTAGAATAAATTAATATCTAACAGAGTGCTTAATTGAGCATGACCGATTTACTACAAATGAAAAATGAATAGTTCTGCCAGGAAAAAGCTTTATTGCCCTTATTTAGCCAGTTTTTCGTCTAGCATCCGATTCATAGACTCGTATCCAACAAATTTAAATATCAAGAAATATAATTCAAACATGTAATCGCATCCTATTAACTCTGCGAATAGAATAACTCGCTATTGTACCTTGAAAACACAGAGAAGTTGATTCAAACTCAGATTTGATCTTCTGAAACGGTCTCATGATATTTTTCTTGCAAAATTTTTTTTATCATTTCATTTCTTTACAGAGCTCTTCATGCAATAGAAGGCTCTGGACGCAAGCGTCACTCGAATTCGTGGTAAGATTCAGATATTAATCAGTTTTTCATTCCAAGAGAGCTCTCATTTATCAAGACCTTGGTAGTTGATTTTAAATTTGAGAACAAGAATAAAATTCTTGGCCTTAAATATGAAAACGCCAATCATTGAAAAGAATATTAAAATAGCTATATACACTAAAGGGAGGGAGAAACGAGCAGCTCTTAGTGACTTACTAAGAACCTCATTCATTTTCCCGAATTTATTCTATCATTTTGAAACATTTATAAATTTTTTTGAATCTCAATGTTCTTTATAACGTTGAGAGATCAATTAATTCTGCTTGTATTTTCTTAAGAGATCGTTGGGCATCCTTAGTTTGCTTTTCTTTGAACAGTTTCTTATCTTCGAGTGCTTTGTTCGATAGTTCTCTGAGTTCATGCTTTTTGGCTTCCCATGGCGTCATCAACTTTTTTTCAAACGCCTCTGTATTCATTGAAGTTAGCCACTGAAATTAGAGAGAAGCCTTTTACCTTTCATTAAGTTCCACAACTCCTTAGTAATGATTCCATCAGCAACGATACCAAGTTTTTCTTGGTAGTTTTTCACTGCTTTCTCAGTATAATGACCAAAATGACCATTAGCCTCGAGCATTGTGTCTGTAATCACACTTAAGCAAACCTGAACGATTTTTACATCCTCTTCGTTGATGCTTACATTTTCTCTTCGCAAATCGTCTTGAATCACGTATTGCTAAGGATCGATTACTCCTGAGTTTAAACAATAAACTACCTTTATTTTTTCTTTAATTGAACTGGAGAATCGCCCTTTCACAATATAAAAAGTGCTTTTTGGTGCAAATTGGATATCAAATAGATCGATGGATCTTTTAGACTCATCGATTCGTGAATTTTCTTGAATGACACTATTCTCGTCTGGAGTTTTGTTCACAGGGGTCGCATTTGCCTGTGATATAAGTGGAGATTGGTTGGTTTCCTTTATATCATTATCATTCTTATTCGTTAACAAAGATATTTTATTCTTAAGTTCGGAATCTTGTGAATGCTCTTCTTGAACTGAGAGAGAATTTATCACAGACAGTTCAAGTTTATCGGCAATAGAGCCGGAGGCTCCGAATGAAATATGCTGCTGCGGCCTAACAGCATTTATTGGTGAGACCGTGCCTTTCTTAGCCTGGTGAGTAGTAACCTCCTTCTGATAATTTGAGAATTTATTTTGATCTCTATCAATCCAAATCATTGACTTTGATGCTGGAGAATTCACTTTTTGCTTGAGAGCTTTTTGTCTAGGGATTTGATACATACTATATCCCCTGTATCCCCGACGTATTACTTCTTTCTGATTAATCGAGCCTGTACTCATAGCTTGATATTTCTTCAAACTATTTTGCGACGGAATCTCGTGAATTGGCTTCATTGGTTCACTCTCTTGGACCGTTGAAGCTACAACTTTTTCCTGTGTCAAATTAATTTGGTTTTGGTTTGATTGCCGATTCATTGGTGAAACGGAGGAGTCTTGACGAGCATTGCTATTGACACAATTTCCAAACGAATGGCCGCCCTTTTCTGAGGCTGCGTTTGCTGGGGTTTTCGGAGTTCGCTGGACATGGACGCTTTCTACAGCGTTGGAAATCAAATTGGATTTATTTAATTCATCGCAAGCACTGTATCGGCTGAGCTTCTTCACGAGTGACATGATTTCGTAAGAATTGTTAAGGGAGGTAAAATTTTCTTCATTGAAAACTGCTGCATTTGAGAAATTGAAGCCTATTCGATTCAGTTCAGAGAAATAAATTTTGACTGTGTCTACCTGAATTTATTGGAGAAAACGGGAGTAGCTCAGCTCCTACTGGCGTTTGACCTTTCGGAGTCTCTTCAATCTCGCTAGGATTGAAATCACATAGGCTTGGAAGTCGTAAGGATTTCATCGATGCGCTTTTTTGTTCCAAAAATAGTTTTTTCTGAGCGATATGCGCACTTTGCAGCTCGTTAAGTTCTGCGGTATGTCTGAGGTTCATGAGCTCCTCTGTCTCCAAACTTGCGTATTCTTTTGGTATCAGGTTCTAGAGATTTGTTAGAGTTCCCCAACGAAGGCTGCACTTACCAAATATTGATTATAACAGCTCATAAATGTACTAGCCTGGAAATACGGAGTATTATTTTCTAGTCGCGGCGTCACTGGCATTCCTAATTTTAGAGAATCAACCTTATCTAAGTCGGTGAATTCGGCTACCTTTCTCAATGGACAGATTATTGGGTATGTCTTGGAAAGTGATGATGTTAGTCGGGAGTACAGTACTAGAACTTGTGCTTGTTGTAGCATCACAGTAGTTTTGACCTTTTGAAGAATTGTCTGATTCAGCAATTCTCACGCTTTCGACTAACAGAATTGAGTAAATTTGTTTTCTTGTCGGATCAATTACCGAACTTTGTTATCGAGTCATACAACACAGCACTGATTATTTGGAGTTCGAAAGCTCGTTTGATTTCTACAAGTAGTGTCTCCACAGTAAATTTGTTTTGGTCTACTTGTATAATTTTCTGTTTGAAATACTGCAGTTCTATTTCCAGAGAGAAAACGATCAAATTCCATATCCGAATAAAAATAATTAGTAAGTACCTTGGCTTTCGATTTTGACATCGACGTATATCTGTGATTTGACCTTAGAAGTAATATTAAACTCATAAGTGAATTTGCTAGATTCTTCTTCTTCATGTTTCGATCTAGTGAAAATCCAAATAAACCTACAATGCAATAAAAGTCGTCACTTACAAAGCACTTTCCTTCATGGCCTCTTTTGTTGTTGCTTTCGGGTCTTCCTTGCGTTTTGATAGTGAAAGCTTATCTGATTTTGCAGGCGAAAGCTTATGTTTCAGGACACTACGCCATGCATTTTCTGTTTCCACTTTCCGTAAGTTGCAATTTAATGCTAGGAGATCGATGTCCAGCGAAATAGAATCGTCTTTAGTAGCATCCAAGTAGGTGTCGTCTTCTTTGCCAAAAGTATCATTAGCTTCAATCAATATTTTTGCATAGGTGTTATCACACTCATTGTCCTGTGTTAAGAATCTACACAATCACCTTTAATTCCCTGCTTCAACAACAATAATAATCTTACTTGCTTTGAAGGAGTTCCTTTGCAGAAGGCCGCTCATCTTTTTCCTTCAGACAATTGAGGATAAATGACTTTAGCTCTTCATTCAAAATCAAATCGAGACTCTGAGGCTTTTTGCCTGTGAGCACTTTTTTATAAATTTGCGCTGCATTCGAACACTCGCTGTAAGGTACTTGCTGCGTGACCATCTCCAGAAGACACATTCCAAACGAATATATATCGACTCCTGTGCCGTAGACCTCTTCATACATCTCTGGCGCCATGAAATGAGGAGTTCCAAGTACCGATTTTGCAAATGAGCCACTCATACAGGTTGCCAAGCCAAGATCTCCGATTCTTATTTCGCCATTATTACTATTGATGAATATATTCTCGCATTTTAAATCTCTGTGAATGACAGGGTTTGGCTTCATGCTGTGGAGGTAGTCAAGTCCTTGTAAAATTCCACGGCACCAATTTTTGATGACTTTCAACTTCGGATTCTTGATTTTTTTCAAATAACTAGATAAAAAAACGAATTTAACTCGCTCATTATCATCATCATACCTTTTTAAAGATCCTCCAGTGACGATTTCCGTGATGAAAACAACCTCTTCTTTGCGTTTGTTGATCCATGCCGAGATAAAATGAATGACGTTTGGATGCTTTAGGGATTTGAGCAGATGCACTTCATCTAATATCCTCTTTCTCTCCTCTATTAGCGAATTCGAGATTAATTTCGAGTAAAAGCACGGTATTCTACTTAGAGGCAACCGCTGGAGTCTGATCACGTTCCAAGCTACTTCATTCCCGGAATCATTATCATATGCACGGTAGACAGTTTTATAAGCTCCATTTCCCAATTCGTCATTGAACTAGATTGTGTTAATATCTCTGGATAGGCATGCAAATACTCTAACAAAATGGCCGAATGGACATTGCTCAACGATTTTCTCAGTTTCCTTTTCAAAAGTGAAATCATGGAAATCATCAGTAAAATCGCTTTCATTTTCGAAACCACTAAAGGAAACAATGACCGTTACTCGGTGTAATGCTGAGAGACTTTACGAATGTGCTAGCTTTGTCTGGTCGGCTGTGGCGTCCTCAATGATTTTGCTCATTTCGATTGTCTTTCGACAAATCCTTTAAATTATTACTATTAGTTAACAGCTCTCAGTAGGAATTTATTGTGGGCTTACTTATTTGCCAGCTGATTTCATCAATAAATTTACTTACTGTACGAAATATTCAGTACCTCTGAATTCAGTTTGTTTCTGAAAATTTTTCGATGTTAACGACTTCTCTAATTTCGCATCCTACAGTCTAACTTGATTGAACTTGCTCTGGTATGATCTTCGAAAAGAGTCTAATGTTAGTAAGTCCGTAACTTTTACGAGCTGGCTACCTTATATCAGCTGACAAATCTAGATAGAGAATTAGAATAGGATGCTCAATCAATGTACAGAGTAGGCATTATTAGGGTTATTATTCTTGTGTTGACTTAAAGATGCTGTTTTGGAAAATTCTTTTTATCCGGTATTCGATCGTTACACCATACCCCGAAAGCTAAATGCTCTACAATACAGTTCGAGTATGTAAAGAATCGAAAGGGGTGACTATATGTCTGCATGTGAGTTTCCTTCAGTTGAGCATTTGATCGTCACGGGTTCATGAAATCCGCAAAGAACTAAATGATAAGTAAAGACATTTAGCCTTGATTCTATTTTACCATATCCTGCTAAGAATTGTAGCAGTGGAGGTAAAATCCTGAATATTTCTCAATGAGCTTTATGATTTATGTTTCAAATCGTGACTGTAGTCGTAATCCTGTATAAACTCTGTATTTGTCGTGGCATATAGAGAAATAACATATTTATATATAGGAATGAATTAAAACCTAGCTGAATGTGAGAGGGTGGGCTAAGATCTTGTTGGAATTATTTAAAGCCTTTGCTATTTCTTTTCAAACCAGTGCTGCTGTATAAACATTCAAAGGGCCAAACTGTTTTAGATTTGATATTTCTAAATACAAATGTTCTTTCGAAAATATTGACTTTGCGTTCAAAATAAAATTTTAATGTCGAAACTGATCTGATTGGCCCTTTACAGAACCCGTTCCACATTCTAATAATCAATGAGAGGACTCAATAACCTATTAATTCACTAAAGCGCGTTCGTTTCAGTGTAAATGGAAAAAAAGTATCTTAGAATTTAAAGTGAGATTATTCACGGTAACATCAGTGAAAAACCAACGAGGAAACAAGTCAGATTGACATTACATGTCATCCAAAAAGTATTCGTAGAGTTAGTATTAAGCTTTAGAGGATATCAATACTAATAGAAACACAGAAAACGAAGGTTAAGATTGTTCAGAACACTAGCGCAGAGTTGTATGCAAAATTATATCAAAAGAATCAAAATAAAAATAGTTAATCCAGTAAATCCCTATTAGAATAAATTGTACTTGAGAGAGCTGAACACTGGGTCCAGTCCAAATTAGAATTATACTCGAATATCTGCAGAAATTTTTTGGAGGTAGCTGTTACTGCTTCGCTTTTGGTAGCTGCTGTTTTGGCTTCTATGAGGAAAATTGACCGTTTTGAAAGAAGAGGGTTAAGACTTGCTGCAGAGCTTCTCCCAATTAAATGCACTTAAGCCCTTAGGAATTCTGTTCCAAGCTACAGTGGTTTATGCATATGCATTTTGTGAAACAAAAGAGGTTCACAAAGTAATAGCAAGAAAATGAGAAACGAGCTATAATATAAACATGCAATGCCCTCAAGACAACCTCAAGACAACCGATCCCTCTCATTAGAGTTGACGGAGCACTCAAAATAATATATCGCGAACTGTAATCTGCAAGTAGTGCTCAAAGTTCAGAAATTTATTTCCTAGAGGGACACAAATCTTCCTTTCACAACAAGGGCTCTGCCGCTCGTCCCAATTTAGCAGAATACTGCATTTAATCATATTTAATCATGACTGCCTCAATAGCTATCATCCGTCAATTTAGGAATGAAACTCACAGAGATATTTACATGAGAAAATTTTATATGATTCACTTGTGTAACATTGGAACCTGAAGCATTGAAACTAACAGAAACTCAATCTTTTTTTCGGAAAAAATGGTCAAAAGGGACACACGAAGCAGTTCTTATGGAGATTGAAAAATGGATATGAAATATGTAGACTTACGAGAGATCCAAGAAGCGCTTAATGGAATATTTTAAGCCCATTGCTTCATGATCCACCCTTATTCGGCTCCTCGAGAGGATATCCTCGAGATTATTAAAGCCGATTGAAACACTACTCTAGAACTTAGAGATGAATTCCCCCTGTATCACAATGAAATCTTTATCTTTAAGTATAAGTCAGTCTTAAATCCTCATTTTTCTATCAAATGAACCATAGCATAGCGTCTTGGCCCGTATATTTGGTACAATGAACGGAGCATTTTTAAATCAGCTTTTAAAATCTGTAGTTGTTAGATTTGAAATACAAAAGGAAATTTAAAATTCTGGCTTCTTATCTACCTGGTTCTAATAAACACTTAGCGGAAATGGTAATAAATTCGACATAGACACAACTTTAACAATGTTTCCCCTTAGGATAAGACATCTCGTCGTCCACTCGAAATGAATGAAAAGTCATTCGATGACTATCGATTCTCAACTAAATTTCAAAATAACCACAGACAAGCCAACTCAACAGCCGCCCAAATCAAAGTGGATCACGTGCAGAGTCCGAAATACGATTATCAGCCTCAAAATGTCCTGCAAGATAATATGAATCGCAGCAAATCTGGGTTTTTAAACCAATATCATTCTGACCACATGCAGCGCAACCCAGAAGTGTTCACCAGCAAAGACTTCTCATCCCGTCATGATTACGGTCGTCCTGAATTGACGAAAGTACAAGAGTTGAGCAAAATGTGCCAGGAATATAAAGCTGACATTGAGAATGAAATGAGAGAACTGCAAAAACAACTTGGAAAAACTCATGACCGCACTAAAGTAAACGAGCACGAAAAGACTGGCATTCGCAAACCGAGTATTTAATAATTTCTCTTTGCTTTTTTCTTCTAAATTGAGCATCAGATGTCCTTTATGCCTCGATAAAGGGTTTCTAGACCGCTCAGTATTCTGACTCAGCATTCTATTAATTGGTTATATATGTCAAAATAAACTGATTGTTTTCTATAGCATCTATCAGCTCATTTGAACGAGGCGACAGAGGCCCTTCGAAGGACGTGAGTTCTAGAACCAGTCATGCTGATCCTGAGGAAATCGCAACAAGAAACCTGTCATTGAAGAAGAAAAGCAGCGATGATAAGGAAAATCAGGAATTTCGCGTAAGATTTGAGAAGCAGCCGGATGAAGTGAGTCAAGGCGGATATTCCCATAAAAATCTATCAAAAATAAATTCTCGTGAGCAATTGATAAACTCTTCAGAAAAGAGCTCATTGACTACAACCCCGAATCCAGGCGCCAACAAGCTCTGGAAGCTGAAACAAAACAATATTGATAAAAAATTTGACGGTAGCGAACCTGGAAACAAGAGCATTAGATTTTCTCATGCGCATACAGAATCATCCAATACCCCTCGCAGCAGCTCGAGTGTAGATCCTCTCAATGAGTTTTCCTACGAGGAATGTAAAACAATGCTCAAAGAAGTAGAATTAACGGTGTTGAGCTATGCTAATCGACATATCACAAAGTTAGGAAAGATATTTGGAGTCACGGACCCATCTCACGTGGTCAGTTGCGCAATAAAAACAGAAAAGATAATCAAAACGGTAACTGCTTTTTGTGCCTTCGTGCTTCTAAAACTAAAATGATAGTTACCAAAGATGGAAAAAATGATAACTGAAGTTCAAAATATCGTCTTTCCAGAGGCTGACCCCGCTCAATGGGCGAGCAATCTGGATGTAATGCAATTTCTCAAGCAATTTATATATTAACTCTTCAATAATAGAAAATCACCGTGGTGCTGAGAAAATGGAGCCAAAATAACAAAACAACAAGAGAACTAGCACAATTCAGAAACAAAGTGGCAGCTGTGATTGGGCTAGACAACGATAGCAGAGTCACCGATGAGGAGATTGTAACCTTTCCTCGTATTTTTGCAGTTGAGCGTAACTGTTTTTAACAACTTCAGATTTCTAAGGTCGAACTCCTCAACGCGAAAAAAAGCGAGGTTTCCGCCCCGAAAGACCCTAATGCCGAAAAACACGCAATGGTAAGGAAAAGCATATGATTTGGTTCTGAATTGGGTTATTACGTAGTTCTTCGAGCAATTTAAAAGACTTTTCAAAGTCAACGACTGCGATGGTGGCGTTTTTAAATTGAATCAGATCTATAGACAACATGCTGAATTAGACAATTTCAAGATGGTATTGTTCGTGTATTTTGCAAAACTAACATTTCAAAGGTTGTTTCAACGTTCCTGGACATTGACGAAAACATCAAACTTGAAGATTTCTTTAAGACACTGACAGACACAATTGAAAATATGAAATTCAACAAGAATTTTTCGGACACAAAACTCATTGATGCAGTCTCAAAACTACTCGACGTTAAGGACCCGGCACTGATTCCTTCGAAAATTTCCAAGTATATTTGATAGTCATTCGCTCGCGCTGAATAATCTCTTCTCATTAGGCTTATCGAAGAGAATAAAAGCTTGCTAAAGCGGAAGTATCCTTGAGCGAGGTAGGAACCCACTAATATTTATTAATCTATTCTGCTTATAGCAATTTTCCTACCAATTTTTCATATATTAAATAGAAAAAGCGCTCGATTTCTAGCAAAATAACGTTTTCTTTTTATTAGAGAATTAAATACTGTATTCATATATTTTACGGTCATTTGCTTTTTGATATTTCACAAACTGAAATAAGATTCGGTCTGTATCCTCTCTCTCTGAACTATAATTCAAAGGTTTAGTGTATAGAATTGATGAGGCTTCCGTTGAAAGATGAATTTTAAAATTGAACATAACTAGATACATACATAATGTAAACAGATGGGAATAAAAAGTTTCCTACTATATCGTGAAAACGTGTAAAATACATTCGTTTGTTACAAAATTGGATTGAAGATGAACCCATTTATCCGTCAGATTTTATTTAACCTGGATATTCAAGAATGAAAGGTGTTCAAACTTTCCTTCTGCTGCCAAGATGAACACTGTAGTCAATTTTACTTTTAATGGTATCGAGCTTTAACTCCAGAGCTCTTTGAAGGAACCTTTTATCTTCTTCGCCTAAAGAGGAGTTTATAACTTCAAGGTATATATGTCTTAGTTTACTAAATTCGTTGTCAGGTGAGAGATGGGTCGCTTCCTCACTCATCGTTTTAATTGTTTGTAGAATCTATTGATTATTAGCTCAATCGCAAACAGCTTACACCTACCTCCATAGTCATGCTACGTAATTTTTGTATGGCTGCTTCTTCCTTAGTAAGCGATTTTGTTGGTTTCAATTCTGGAACCTCTGGTGCCTCTTCCTGTTTGCTTTCAGGTACTTCCTCCTCCTTGAATTCGAGTATTTGCTCTGTAGGCCCCACCACTCGGGCTTCCCTCAAAGGGGACTCACTGAGATCCAAAGAGTTGCGTAAAGGTGTCGTCGCGTTGAATTCCAGCGTAAATCTATTACTATTTCGCTCGAGTTTCCCGGGACTCGATTCTTCGCTCACTACTGGAAGAGACTCTAAGTTCTGACCGAGATTCACCTGAGGGGTCTTCTCCGGTTGTTCTGATCGTAATTGCTGTTCCAGAAATTCGGTGATGAGCGACGTTGAATAACGGAATTCTGTCGACGGATTTCTCAACCTGGTTTCAGTAGAATCTCCTTCTAAAATACTTGTATCTGGACCTATCAAGGAATAATAAATCTGAGAATCAATAGTATGAAGCTTTACTGTCTAGTTTGAAGCTGTCAAGTCTTTTGAATTCCTTTCGACCACTGCGGGGACTTTGAAGTCGGCTTGGGCTAGGCTGCAAACCTGGACTTGGAGGTCTACGTTATTAAGTAAAAACATAGACAGACTTGAATGAATTCTTACGAATTAACCTTGAAATAAGGCGATGCTTGGCTGCTTAACGGCTTTTCAGCTTCATCGTTGCCAGCAGTACTATCGATCACGATTTTCTTTGTTTTTACAGCATTCTCTGCGTGTTGTCTTGTCGGAAAAGGGTTATTGTTATCAATAGCTTTTCGGATTTTGGACATCTCATAGCCATCCATGATAACCGCAACGAAAATGTTTGAAAGAGCCGTGAAGAAAATGATCAGGAAGAAAAACAAGTAAATTTGTTTAAAGGCTCCCTCATCTCCCACTTTCCTGAATGTGTTGTGCACATCATCTCCACCTGCTAACGAAAATAACTTCTCTAAGCTCGCTCCTGTCGTCGAAAACTGATCGTATTTCCAAAAGATCGCATGGCCTATATCAATCCACACAGGATTTACATACTAATTCATCTAAAAATTTTTACCCATGAACCCAAATGCAATAAAAATCGGGACATAGACTCCATAAAACACGAGGATAGTTCTAAACGATTTAGAGAGGATCGTAGATATGAGAGTGAATTCCGAGTTGTAGCCGAGGTAATACAATAGCTGCGTCCACGCGAAAAAATTCCCTAATCCTGCCATCAGAAACAAGCCTTGGGTATACTCAATATGACCATACAGTATCTGGTCGTCAAGTATCATCAACGAAGCAAGGATTTGGATCAGAGCCCCAGCAGTGCTGAAATACTGCCAGCCATCGAATATCCGAAATTTCATATAAAATGGCAGGTCGTCCCAATCTCGAGCGTCTTGCATAACCTCTCGATAGATATTCAAGTCAGGTTGTTCAGGTGAGAGTACACTCTAAGGAAATGATTAAATACGCTCAACAAGGCATAACTTCTATTACCATTGGGTTTGAAGGTCTACCTTCTATCGACAGTCTTCTTATGGTCTCCTTGCGCCGAGTCACTGCTCTTTGATAATTCATCTTAGTATTCATGTAGATGTGGCCAAGTGTGTAGAAATATTTCATATTTAAAATCAGGATAACCACCGCTGCCACCAACACTATCACGTGAATGGCAGGTCTATTGTTCGCATAGTCCTGCAGTCCTTCCCACCCATACTCGCTCTATTAACTCACCATGAGAACAAAGTCGCATGATAAGAAAATACATTTCGGTTGCATCTGCTTGGATTAGCCTCCAATGTCACAACAGCGTTGGTTACAAACGTAAAATCATAATGCAGCGATATATTCCATGAGATGCAAGGTGACTCGGTTCTGTTTCGGTTGGGATAGGTGTAAATCTCGTCCGCCGTAAAAATCATGTGATAGACATCATAGGCATAATTCTGCACAGTTAATTAGCTAAGTTTGATCGAAAATTTACTTTAATCGACGTTGGATCACTAATATTAAACGGCACGGTTATCGGTTGGTAGATATCCTTGATCTCATATAACGAAGGATACGAAGGATCCACCAGACGAGTGTAGTTATCTGGATAAGAATGGATGAAAAACTTCGCATGTGTGAAATCAACATCTTGAAACAGGGTCTCATTGAAATCCCTCAAGGCCTTTGTTCATAGCTTTACGAATTGCAAATAGTGATTTTTGATACGCTTATCACTCCTAATAAATGATCCTGAAGCTCTACGGGCGAATTGAAAGTCTTTGTGAATAATTGGTCCTCAAGATCCTTTTCTGCCAGTTAAGATTGATTGGGTTGAACATTATTACGAGGAAAATCTTCTTAAAAACGCGAAGTTGATTGCGGTTGTGGCTGATGCTGACTGTATTGACTAATACCATAACCTGCCAGGTAGTAAAGACCAGGAGTACAATATGCATCATTAGCTTCCATGGAAATGAGCCTAAAACGGAGTTGTTTAGAGTTGATTTCAGATGTAATTGTAATTGAGACCATAGATGATATATTTCTCTATTGGACTCAGGACCAGCCGGTCTTTCAGAGTCATCTTGGGCTTCTGTGACTCGTTTTTCATCAGTAGCCAAGTTTAATTTATTTGGAGAAAGCTGGCAATATATTTTTAAACAATGCTTGAAATATAAGCAGTAAAATTCAGATATTTTTTAATCCCATGCATCAGATTTATTCTTGTTGCTCAACTGACTAAGAATACTAGTGCTTACAACTTTGCTTTTCTTATTCATTAAAGGTTTCGCCTTAGAGACCTTTAAAATTCCTATCTGTCTCTTATTAACAACTTTTTGCTCTTGCTCTTCCTCTTTTTCAGGTTCAGCCTCGCCTTTCTCCTCTTCAGCCTTTGCGCCTTTGGCTTTAGAAGCTTTAGACTGGCCTTTCTTAACTTTCTTCGCTGGTTTGCCTCCAAATTCTTCTTCGATTGCTTCCTTCTCATGAGCATTAACCTCCTTTTCCTCTTCTTCTCCTCTGGTTGCATCGACTTGATCTTTCAGCTCTTGACTCACCTTGCGATTGTTTACGTGATCAATAGCGCCGTTTAGCTTGATAATCGCCTTTGTAAGGCTCTCTGATTCCTTTTCGTCCCAGTAAGGATTGCCTTTCACATTGAAATTTTTCAGAGATGATAGAGCGGATATAACCGAGATTTGTCTAGCCAACGGTGTCACTTCCACAAAAACGAGAGGTAAATTATACTTTTGGTCAGAGATTTGGTTATTTCCTATGTCAAGAATCTTTAGTTTCGAAAGTGCGGAAAAAGTTTTCGGAAGTCCCTTGAGACTGTTCCTGTTCAATCTCAGTTCAGTAAGTTCCACAAGAGAACCTAACCCTGATACATCCTTATATATCCAAACGAGTTAACCTCCGAAATCATGCTTTTCTTACCTTTAGCATATTCCCAGACAAACTCAGTTTGACTAAACTATGCACTTTGGGAATTTCACCAAGATTCTCAATCTTATTATCCGATAGGACTATGTTATTGCCACATTACTGATGGAAAGAGCCTGAATTGCTTACTTAGAGTATTGAGTTGGGTTAGGTGCGAAATTCCCTCGACTTTCGAGATCTGATTGTCATTTAAGACCAATACTTTTAGCTCTGTCAGCGTCTCTAAACCCTCAATTTTCCCTATCTGCCCAGGATATCGCGAGTTAAAATAGAAAATTCTACCTTGTTATAAGACAGATTTAGCACATTCAAATGCAAGAGCCGCGTCATCCCGCTCATCTTTTGTATCTGGTTTTTGCTGAGATCAATCCACTTGAGACCCTCACACTTGCTTAATCCCTGAAAAAATGAAAAAAGTGAGCATTCGATCAATCCTTTTTTGTCTATTACGTCAAATTTTTGAAGATTGTTTTCGTTTAAGTGGATCTTTTGCAACGCTTTACAAAAGCTTATATCCTCGAGTTCAGTAGCATTCCTCTTGCTTAGATTCAACTCGCGGGCATCCTCAGGCTTGCCCTTCTTGATGACTTTGTTTATTTCTTTTTGATTAATTTTTATTGCCATTTTTAATTGATACAATAATGCGAATGTTCAGAACTTTCTGATACGTCCAGCACATAGCAACTAATAACAAAATTTTCACATTTGATAGCGCTTAAAACCCGTCTCTTAAGAGAATTCATAGAAATATACTCTCAGAAAAAGCGGAAACTGCCTTTAATATGGATAAATAGGGAAATTGAACAGGCTCTTTTTGTGTGTGTGATAAAATTTTATTGTCATTTCTACACATAATACTTACTTCGGAACAAAACATTAGAGATAACTTTAAAATTTCTATGAGAATTTTATTAGTGAATGCTTACGCCAAAACTGAGGCTGGACAGCGTAAATACGCTGAATTTCGCGATTATTTGCTGAAGGTTTACGAAAATAATCTCATTTTGGTACTGACACATGTATTAGGTGGCTACTGAGCAGGATGAGAACCTTGAAGGCAAAAACTATAACTTAATCGAGAGAGACAAGAACGAGATCGACGAATATCTGTTTGATTTGAACACATCTTTCACAAGGAAAGAAGCCGCGAACAACTTTGACATACTCGACCTCGTATGCGTGGTCGGAGATGTTAACCTATTACCCTGGCAGAAACCCGCTGAGAAGGTATATTGTGAGAGTCGTCTTCGAATTACCTGAAAATGATAGGCTGTTATATTGATTAAGATGTGCCTTCGAGTGAAAAAGTGGCTCTTTGCAGTCGGGTTTGGAATGCATGCATTGATTTATTTATCGGCGTCGAACCTTGAAAAAGTAAGCGTATATGTGTGTGCAACAGCGTCTGATAGTTCTGTAGCCAATCAGAGTGATCAATGGGAATGGACGAGGTGGTAAACTGGGAGATTTGGCTGAATTTAATGTTAATTCAATGGAACTTTCGCCATCTGATTTCTTCATGGACCATGTGACAGGAGATCTATACGCTTATAATCACGAGTATGAAGAGTGGACAGCGGTTACTAACATCGGGCTTCACTATCAGCGTGCTGCACATGAGTACAACACTATCGGAAAATACGTTGTAAAGGCGCCAGTGTATCACCCGAAGTCGTTTAACAGCGCAAATCAATTCAATTTTACCGAAAGCACAGAAACGCTGTGCATTCTAAAAAAGCATGAGTATGGACACTGGCTGTTTGAAGACGTGAGCCCTGAATTTGTCGTTTCGTGGAGAACGCATTGGGAAGTGCATTCGTTTGGCTTTCCGGACCCTTCGAAGGTGTTCTCGATCTTAGCCGAGTCTAAAGTCGGTCCGATGATTATAGAATATCCGCATATCATAGGCGTTCAATTTGACATTCAAAAACGTTATCCTGACTCATTAAAAATTTTGAAGAATTTCCTCATGGTGAAGCTCAGAAAACTCGTCAGTGATGAACCTGGCCAGTTGGTATCAGTCTCACGATATAAAGAGCTTGAAACGAAGAACTACGCGCTGTTTGGCTACGTGTTCAAAAAGAACGGAACTTCAAAAGAGGTCAAACCTTCTGCTTCAGGCTTCAACAGCACCCGGGGCTTCAAAACTATCGAAGACGGTTCTCAGCAAGACTCCAAACGGTTGACAGCACAGTCTTTTATAACTTCTAGCCGACCAACGACGACCCTGGGCATGATACCGCAGAAATTTTTCCCTCATAGTGGATATGCGAGCAAAAACAAAGGTCCTCAAATCGTTGAGCAGAACGTCATAACGAACATGAGAATTCAAGGAGCAAAGAAAACCAACAAAAAGGATGTGTCATTTAACGAAAGATTGCAGGTTATTCGTGATAAGTTCAAAGAAAATTTCTTTAACGAGAAAGGCGACGAACAGATCGTCCTGCCGGATACGTTTGACACTCATAAAGAGAAAACAGGAATGCGAAGGCCAATACAGATAGATTCGCCAATATATTCTGGGAGTATTGGTCTTGATCACTTGATCAGTCCGCCGCACAGGCTACATACTGCTTCTCCAACCAATCCGTCGCTTGATAAAGTGCTTACTAAAGCAGAGGTAAGAAGGCTGATTTATCCTCATCTCAGAGAGGAGTATTTGGGAGAGAAGTCAACGTGGGTAAAATCTAACACCTTGATTATGCGAATTAAAGCTGTCTAGGTACCAGGAAACTTGTCAAAGAATAAGCTGGAGCCTCATAAGCCAGTAATTAAAGTGGAAAGCAATCCCCAAACCACTAGAACCCTCTTTATGAAATCTAACAAACCAAAAGAGCTCGCTTTGAACGATGACTTTGGATTTGTAAATAGCATTATTTCATCAATTTCACATCTAATACGTTTTCATTGCAGAAGTCAATAAGAATTGACACACCCTATATTTCTGCTGAAGAGGCTCGTCGCCGTGACCAGAAGGTAAAAAGTATCTATGCGAGCTGGGAAATCTAATCGTTTATTAGGAAAGCGACAAAAAAATTTTGGCTGGAAAGTTTTTCCACACGTCTTCTAAATTATCTATGAGCCGATCAGTTAAGAATCTAGTAGAACAAGCAAATGCTAACAACCGTAGATATGCAGCTTCGCGGTCTCAGGACCGCAAGTAGGTTTAGACCAGATGTGTGTTGCTGACCTGAACGCTTAACAGTTTTGATCCTTTTATATTCTAAATTCTTCTTTTACTCAAATTTTGGCTTACAGAACCCAATCTCATTAGCTTGTTCTGCTTAATTTCAAGTATCAATAAGCATTTATTTTCTCATATGAAGTTCTTTTCTCAACCATCGGGCTTGTTTTTTTAGAAATTAATCGAAATATGCTGAATCTTAAAGAATTTGGAAAAATTAGATTTTGGAAACATTGTAAGCTTGATAAAATAATTTGATGGTTTGATTTTCTTAAATAAATTAGATTTGTAATACTGTACACCGTAAACTTATTTAACTTACTTAAAAAATTGATTCCAGCGTCCAAATAATTCCGAGGTACAGTGTACAAAACTTGGAAATATATTTTGTTTCTAATTTCTATTTAAATTGGTTTGGGCAAAAGCCACGCGCATGCTGAAGGATATACTAAAGCACTCGAAAGAGTTTGTCGAGAAATATGAGCAGGAGGGAGCGAAGATGTTGCAAAACTGCGATGATTACATGGAATTTAGCAAATTACTGGAACATCTAAAGCGCTTTGAGCTGGAGAACCTTCAACTGCGTGGTAACGGGGTTTCGGACTGCTTCAAACGTGCAAAAATCAGTTATTTCAATATCGTTGAGGAAGATAGCAGGAGCATCGGGGTGTTTTGTCTCGCAAAAGGCGCGTATGCGATAACCTTTTGCTTTTGGTGGCTGAATACTTTTGTTTTTTTAGGGAGTTGAGCTTACATGATCATCCAAATATGCTTGTCCTCAGTAAAATTTTGTGTGGGAAGCTACAGAGGAGATCCCTTGATCTGGTGGACAGGAGTTATCAATCTAAATTTGCAAAGTCTGTTTATTTAGAAAACGACTTCTCTGTAGTGGGTACAATGTAATTTTTTCCAACTTGTTGTTTGAGTTTTGACATGTAATTATTAGTCTTGAGGCAAAGGTTGAATCTGATAGAGTTGTCGAAGGTGGTGAGATCCTACGACTGACACCTGAAAAAGGCAATATTCACTCGTTTCTTGCTTTGGAAGACACTGCTATGCTGGATATTCTCTTGCCTAATTACGACAACGTGGAGCGTTTTTGCAATTTTTATTACGAAATTGACCCGAATAGCGAACCTTCTGAGGAAGAAGAGTTTGTTATAATTACCAACCAAGAGATAAAGTCCAGAGAAAACTCTTGTGATACGATAATTGAAGACAAAGCGTCACAGGGTGTGGTGAAATTAGTATATGCTTTGTCGCCTCCTGATTTCGACGTCGTTGTTCTCGAATACACAGGAGACGCTTTAATTTAAATTACAGGCGTTGATTGGCTGCTTTTGGTTTTTCCTCAGAAAACGGTTTCTGTGAGCAATGAGTTCGACCGAAACGCTGTATATTACATGCAGCGAACGGCCTCATGTCAAGGGAGTAGACGAAAAGCAAGGACACAGAGCTCTATTTGAGATGACAGTATCAGAAATTTGTGTGTCGTTCTATATTTATATCTCTTTTTCTGTTCTGAGTTATAGTATAGTGGTTCCATCCATTGGATTTCGTTAAGTTTATGGATTAAGTTTTTTCTCTCAATTTCATTGTTTCATGTTAGTAAATCTATTGTCTTTACTTTGGTCTGAATCTACTATTTTAATATGCTATTTCGCTTAACAGCGACGAATTTTGCGCATAATTTTTGTTGTAGCAGTAATTAACGAATTGGATTCCAGTTGAAATAAACGAGTTTAGCATTTAGCCTGCACTCTCATCAGAAACTATAGACAATATTAATTTAAAGAATCCAATTATTCTTTCCTAAAGAGAACTTTCTCTTCCAGGCAAAAGAAAGAAACAAACAGATTTTCATTCGCTAAAACCGCATGAGTGACGAAGACGACTGGATGGCATTGGCCGACAAGCCAATTGAACAAATTCAAGTAAAGGCTCAGGAAAAAGAAGTCGTGGAATTCATCGACAAGCCAAAACAAGAAACAAAAATCGAAAGTCAGCCAAAAAACCTTGAAAAAGTGAGCTCATCCCTATGCTTTCCCCTCTCAACCTCTCAAATTTGACCTTAGGCCGCAAAGCACAACAAGGTCAATGAAGCTGGAAAGAAGCATGATGAAAAAAGAAGACTGTACGAAGATGCCTTCGATGACAAGAAGCCAAAGGGCCCATTGACTCAGGAACAAAGAATCCAAGCCGAGCTGTAATTTTCAACGCATTCACTCCAGCGAGTTTACGTATTTATTCTTAGCCTCTCCAAGAAATCCGATGAGAGAAACATTAATGAGCTCTTCGCTGGCATAAACGATGATAAACTTCAGCAATTGCAAGATAGAGAAGCTTATATCGCTTTCGCCAAGAAGATCGGACAAACGGTCGGAGAAGCCAAGCTTAAGATTTATATTCAAGATTTCATGACCCAGCTCATTGAGGAAATCTATCCTAAGATCTCATCTACGGAATATCAAGTAAGCGAATACATTGAGGGATGAAGCTAATATTTCGCAGGCGATGTCTGACAAGGTTAAGGTGATGTTCAATCAGAAACAGAAGGAAGAGAAGCCTGCAACGAAAGCTAAGAAGAGTAACCGATTGATTTATTGGGAATAGGTTTAACTGTTAAATGTTTAGAAGCACCAACTGCAAACTTGTCGAAGGGCACACAAAAAGCCACAAAGTATGTCGGCGATTCGAGCGATGACTATGATGATGATATCCCAGTCTCAAAGGGCAAATTCAACCCTGATGAAGATTTGATGTAGTATTAGCAAAGCAGCATTGTTTTTGACAGCTATTTGAGTTCAATTGTAATAATGTGCTTTGACTTCCATGCTTGAGATGAATTTACAAATAGCCCTGTTATTAAAACATCTCGTTGTTATTGTTTTCCAAACTACTCTTAGCTCAGCATTAGTTTGATCATGATCGGTATTTCGCTGATATGGGAAAATGGTTTCATTCAGACATCACCATTCTAGGAAGTCTCGAAAGATTTGTGAACTGCGCACTCACTATTAAGTTATAATAGAAATGAATCATCAGAATATTGGGTCTTGCAATGCTATTATGTCTCGAATGGGTTTATAGTTTCCTGGTGCAGTGGGCCAAAAGAAACCTGCTCGCAATTTATTGACTCATGTTGTATTGATAACTTAAGAAGTATAAAGGAAAAAAAAAATGAATCAGCATTAAAGTTTAAATAAAAAGATACATTCTGTAGTCTTAATTACATAAACATTTCAGCAATGCAAAACAAAAATTCGGAGTTTTATTGTATTGGAATCGATGTCGGTGGCACAAACACCGACGCTGTCATCATCAAAAAGACTCTTGATGAGGCTGGAACCAAATTCACAAACGAAGTGATCAGATCGGTGAAAGTCCCGACCACTAAAGATTTCACAACGGGTATTAAGCGCGCGATCGTCGCGGTTCTCACAGATGCGCCTGTTACAGAACATCAAATTTGCGCAGTTATGATTGGAACGACGAAATTTCTAAATGCAGTCTTAGAGAATAGTTCTGAACTCAGTCAGGTTGTTGTAATTAGACTTTGTGGACCTGTGACTGTCGAATATCCTCCGTTCACTGGTTTTCCAGAGTCAATAGCTCAGAATCTGAAAGCTGAATATTTTTTTATCGATGGTGGTCATGAAATCGATAAAGTTGAAATCGCTGGACTCTCTGAGACACAGCTTCGAGATGCTGCTCGAAAGCTAGCTCAAGTCTACACTCAAAAAGGAACTACATTGAATGTGGTCCTCATTGGGGTGTTTTCTCCGATTGTTCCTGATCACGAAATAAAGGCCAAGGAAATACTTGATGATGAGTTCAAGCTGCTTGGTTTTACTAACTACTCAATCACATTGAGTAGCAAAATTGGAACCACTGGATTCCTCGAGAGAGAAAACGCATGCATTTTAAATGCGTCTCTCAAACAACTCGCTCAGAAGACGATCCAAGAATTAAAAACCTCAGTTGTCAGTCTTGGGTTGATAAACTGCGAAAACAGCGTGTTTCTCACTCAAAATGACGGCACACTGATGCCTTGCGAAGAAGCGCTTGAGTATCCTATTTTCACCTTCAATAGCGGCCCAATCAACTCATTGAGAGGAGCCGCACTACTCTCTGAGGAGAAGCATGCTTTAGTTGCTGATATTGGAGGAACATCCACTGATATCGTGGTGCTGGAAAACGGCTTCCCAAGGCCCTCTTCAGCGTATGTCCATATAGTGGGAATTCGAACGAATTTCAGAATGGCAGATACGGTCTCAATAGCACTTGGAGGAGGTTCAGTCGTTGAATATGACAAGGAAAAGCAATCTTGCCAGGTTGGTCCTCAAAGTGTAGGATATGAACTGCTAAAAAAAGCAAAGAGCTTCAATCCTGATGGTGTCCTGACCTGCTCTGACATAGCAATTGGACTAGGTCATGCAACAAACTTTGAAAAACCTAACCCTTCTTGGATTGGGTTGGAAAAAGAAGAGCTCAAAGTCGTCCAGAAAGAGATCATCAGAATGCTTGGAGAAGCAGTAGACTATATGAAAACGAGCGCTGACGATGTCCCATTGATTTTGGTTGGTGGAGGAAGCATACTTATTCCCGATAATGCTCAGAAAGAGATTCCAGGAGTCTCTAAGCTGATAAAACCAAAGAACTTTGATGTAGCAAATGCAATAGGCGCCACAATGGCTCAAGTATCGCATGTAATTCAAGACAACAGAAAGTTCACCTCCGAAGAAGAAAGAGACAGCATCTTGGAAGAACTCAGACAAAAGGCCAAGGCTGAATGCATAAAGAAAGGAGCAATTGAGTCCACCATTGACTATTTTGTTGAGGACACACAAGTTGCTTATAGCGCTCATAGAGAGGCTAATATTACAGTGAGAGCATTCGGCAGCATCGATTTCGTGAGCATAGCGAAGGACATGAAAGACCTCGATGCGCAGTCTCGGATTTCACAGACAACCATCGGCCAAGAGAAAGTAGAAGTTTTCGTTGCTAAACCTAACTCGCTGAGAGCACCTGAACATAAATTTGAGTTCAAAGAGCCAATCATTGTGACAAATGGCAAAACTAAGGAATGGATCCTTTCAGAGGAAGACGTTGAGTTTATTGCAGCGGGCGCAGCCATCCTAGGAGCTGGAGGAGGAGGAAGTCCTTACCTTCAAAAGCTGGTTGTTCAGCAAGCGATTCGAAACGGCAAGAAGATCAGAGTAGTTCGAATTGATGATCTCCCTGACGATGAATACACGACAGCATCTGCATACTACGGGGCTCCTGCTGCGATGATTGAAAGATTAGGAGGAGGGAAAAAACTTGCAGAGTCATACAAGTCCATCACAGAATTCCTTGGCTATAAGAATAAGAAGGTTTCTTCAGTGACTGCGGCAGAAATTGGTGGTCTGAATTCACTGGCCCCTCTCTACGTTGGTGGAGAGTTGGATATACCTGTTGTAGACGCTGATTTTATGGGGCGAGCTTTTCCGCAACTACAGATGATTACACCAATGATATATGGACTGGACATCTTTCCCATTACTATGTGTGACGATCTTGGCCATGAAATAATCTTACAGAAGGTTCCAGGAGGAAAGGTAACCAGAGGAGAGGACTTTTTGCGCTATAATGTTGTAAGATTTGGCTGTGAGGCTGCCATTTCGGGTATAACACTAAAGAAAAAGGAGCTCCAAAATTATGGAGTTAGGAACACAGTAAGCAGATGCTGGAAGTTAGGAAGAGCTATCAAACTGGCTAAAAGAGACAAAGTCAATCCTGTCAAAGTGATTGAGGAAAAGGAAGGAGGGAAACTGCTCTTCACTGGAAAGATTGTAGCCTTAGACTCAAGAACTGAAGGAGCCTATAACAAAGGAAAAATAACGCTTCAAGGTCTTTTTGAAGGTGCTGGAAAGGGGATGCTGATTGAGTTCCAGAATGAAAACCTTGTCGCTTATACATATGAGCTTGCCACACCAAAGGATAAAACCGTTGTTGCAATGGTTCCTGATATCATTTCGCTCATCGACACTGATTACTATCAACCCATCCTGACTGAAGATTTGAAGTACGGACTCAGAGTTTCAGTGGTCGCATTGCCATGCTCCCCTCTGCTTTCAACTAAAGAAGGTTTGGAGCTTGTAGGACCGAGGGCATTTGGTTATACTTGTGATCATCAACCATTGGCTGGCTTCAAAGAACCTAAAAGTTTGCTTGATGGTTAGCTAATTTGATTTGCTGAAGAAGCATAAATGACATTATATCTAAAATTTATTGATTATTATTGATAATTAAGTCAGGAACGTGACAATGAATAAATAATCAAGCAAAAACAAATTAAAGATTATTGTGGAGCTTAAGTTAAAAAGAGAAAATAATTCATATCATTATATTTCAGAAGTCCTGTGAAGCAGATTAGAAAATGCAAACTTCATGTCTCGAATAGTACTAACTTACTTGAATGCTCAATTTTGAACTCCAACAAATTCCTGTTAACCCATTAGCACATAGGAATATCACTACTCACCATTTCTATTCTGAAAATCTCGTTGATTTACTTTGATTTTTTCATTGTTTCATGGGATACCTGAATTTAGACTCAATATTAAAAAGTTGAAGCCTGAGGTGACCTCAGTGAACTCCGATCGCAGATAGAACGAATTAGATCTCAGAGAGTACGAGTTACCAGGAAATTTTCTAAAATGGAAAATAAATAAAGTTTCACTCGAGTGCACTTGTTCGCAATCGAATTTCTGTTCTTGATTCAATGAATTGTTCAATCTAATTCTGAAAACAAGAGATTTCTCCTTGAAACACCGATCATTGCGATACTTAGGAAATTTGATTGAGTAAGTATGAAAGGTATGGAGGCACCTTCAAAAAAATCCAAAAAAAGAAGTTAACCAAAAAGGGGAGGTTATTTGACATCTGGGACGGCATCTAAATAAAAAACGCCACGACTGGGAATTGAACCCAGGTCACCTGGTAGACAGCCAGGTATCCTAACCACTGGACTATCATGGCTTTTTGATGTCTTTACTACAGTTGACATGGAAATTTTGATAATTTCTTCTAATTCATTTAATTTACCTTCAAAATCTCTTTTCTTTCAGATCGAATATACGCCGATAACCTTCTTTTTATTTTATTTATGGCCTTCTGAAACTTTCTACATCATGCGCCTTCATTACTTGATGCACTACGAGATTTTCACAATCCCATTGGCAGAGAGAAGTAATCACTGTAAATAAAATTTAGGTTTAAAGAGATCCAATGGTGTCTTCTTCTTAATTGATAATAGATTTCAATCCTCGCTTAGTTTGCGAGTCCCAACAATGAAATAAAAATAAAAAACGCCACGACTGGGAATTGAACCCAGGTCACCTGGTAGACAGCCAGGTATCCTAACCACTGGACTATCATGGCTTTTTGACTGCATTGTTTTTTCTGACCTCGATTTCTGATAATTGGATACTATTCTCATGCTATACCTCAATCTCGCGGTTCTATTGCATATTCATCAGCTTTTCAACTTTGGTAACTACGACACTCTGTCATCACCTAATACGAAGCTTTTATTCTACTTTCTTTCACAGAAAATATTCTTTCACCAATTAAGAGTCGACACTGAATTTCGCCAGGGGTAATTTCTCTAAAAAGTGAAATTAAATTTTCGATTTTAGGCAAAATTGATTAAGGTATTTCAAAGAAATTACAAACAAATTCCATAGCCCACATCCCAGTTTCGATATATCATGAAATTGAATACTATCTCCGACTATATAGAGGCTATACCACAAATTGCAGATAAGTTCGTCTCAGAGTAGATTCTTACTCTATTTGTTAAAGAACTGATCTTTGAAGTTACTCACATTAATCCAACTATTACTCATGAATTAATGCTATGCCGTGTAGTTTCGAGCATTTTAGAAACCGAATTTTCCTTTAACGAAGTTGGTTGGAGACGATGGCAAGCAAAATGAAGGCGGTTTAATATTTGAAAGTAAAGAAACGATAGTTCTATCCGTTAAAGTTCATATTTTTCGACTTTGTTGTAAGACTGTATGCCATGAACCGATGAATTTAAGTTTTCAATCAACTGACCAGATATATAGTAGTTTTTTTCTCAAATATTGCGCAGCACTCTTTATCGACACATTTATTTGTTGTTCCTTTTCACCAATAAGCTATACTGTCCACATACTGACTCTGCATGCGAATAGACGCATTATACCGTTGAGAAAATCTGTAAAGATTCCTTTCTCCAGAATATTTGCCTGTGTATATTAGAACGTTTCACTTATTCCAAAGAATTATCTGTTAAAGAAATTTCTATTACAGTGCCTAATATTCGGATTCAAATTATTTAAT
>ENA-UOTX01000577-UOTX01000577.1-compost-metagenome-genome-assembly--contig:-NODE-577-length-37330-cov-15.391190_pt1 | contig 37330 bp, 25 predicted proteins | sample MGYA00238143_ERZ746982 | MGnify/ENA primary metagenome ERZ746982 (study PRJEB28758, sample SAMN06268862) | compost metagenome | isolation source: single cell | place: USA: California, Emeryville, Joint... | reverse complement strand
GTAAGTATCATTTAGTCAGTAGTACGACTAATACCGATGGAACGACCTATAACCTGAACCAGCTCAATCTACTTTCAGACCACAGTCGATCTGGAAGCACGCAGTCAGGAACCGCCGGTTGCACGAAAACCAAGGACCAATGGGTGATGAATACTGAGAGCTGCACATATACTCCAATTTGGGACTCAGGCGATGGAGATAGCGCTAGTTTCGGCTCGAATATTTGTATCGAAATAAACTCGGCTCTTGTATCATCGAACCGTTACACCTCGGGCACTATGGATACCTGTGGTCAAGTCGAAGGACAGGATATCGAGACTCGATTACATAATTGGCGAGAAAAATTGAGAACTCAGTTCACCGATGGACGATCCACTGGAGCTACAGGCATCGGAAGTGTCAAGTCTGATGTGGATGGTACAATTAAGACCAATAATGATGATTTCGTGGAAAAGATTTACCTTCTTACTGACCCTATTAGAATTTTGAACGGCACTATCGGTGAGATCCTGCAATCGGTCGCTGATCCGAACACTGGATTGTTTTACAATCTCAATTGTGCCTTTTTCCGTTACGGACTGAGGAGTCTCCAAAGCACGATGTGCAATGGCATGGTTAACACCTTCTTGCAAATAACATTGGCCGTGATGCTCATGTCGACTTTCGGCTGCGTAGGATCGGTATTCCAGTTCACTTTTGCCAAGTATATGAGAACCAAGCTGGAAAACGACAAAGAGGGTCCCAAAAAGAACCAAGTCAAAGATGAATCTGTTTATGATAATATTAATATTCAAAATTCTCCTCCTGTTGTCGACTATAACTATAACGAGAAAATGCCTTTTGAGAATATAATGCAGGCTAACAAGTTTGATTAGGAGTCTTTGAGCATAGCCTGAAGTTCTGAATAATTTGTTTTTCTGTTTTTCATTGCTTGGTTTTTATCATTCATTGACTCAAAATCTTTATGAAAATATTTTTAACAAATTGAATTATCCAGAAATATAATACCTAAAGAGCTTGGTAGTCTGGCGAGTTGTTTTTGTCCCTCTCTTCTAGTGTCATTTTACTCAGCAAATCAACTTAGTGTCAACCATTCAATGAGAAAAAGAAATTTTAGAATGTATATTATCAGAGTGAAAAATAAGTAGTAATTGCATTAGAGGAATTGAGAAGGTATTGCAATACTGCTAATAGCACCGAAAGATTGTTTTGCATAGAAAGCGAGGTGGCAGAGAAATACACAGACCATTGCAAGAGCAATATAATATTAATCATTAAAAGCGAGTTGTATTCTCTTTGTATTTTAGTCTTTTTCGGAGTTTACTAGAGCGACATAACATAAATTCTCAATGAGCTAGGCATATTAAATCAGCAGTTAGGAGTGTGAGCTGCAATTCAACTTAAACTTCAGTTTATTCCCAATTTTACTGAAAACCCTTCTCGAAAGCACTTGCTGTTTCCGTCCAAATTTACTGAGGCGAAGAGAACCCAATTTCCATGAATCAATTCTAATTTGCGTCCTCAATACAATTACAGCCTTATTACAATCATTAATTTGCAATTTCTCGATATATCTCTCACAAAATACACTCGGAGCTGACAATCCCATCGCCCTGCTCTTAGAAAGCTCCTTCAGATATCCAGGAAAATCTCACATACCAATGAGAATCGCCCTCCTTTGATTGAGAACGTTTTCCAGAAAATTTATTTCGCAAATCACGATTCAATCGAATTAATTGAATTAGACCATACTAGCAAAATACTAAAAAAATTAATAGACTTTAAAACTGAAGCAATAGAACTGCTTTTGCCTTTGAAATACGCTTAGCCCATCTCCTCTCACGATCCTCTTAAAGAAATATAATTTTTAAATCACAATTTCTCCGAAGAAAAAAAAAAATCATCTTAACCAACTCATAATTCGATGCTACCGAGGAATCTTAAAATTAGATATTTCCTCCGGAGTTATTTTAAATTCAGAGAGAAAAATCTTCCAATTTACCATGAAAACCGAAGAAAGCAGTCACAAGCCTCCACAGGACACTCCTGCCGATGCACCTGCAAAGAAAGGGTCTCGGAGGAGAGACCCTGACGGAACCAGAAAGCGCGGGATGAATGGCGGAGAGAAGATATGGACTATTCTATTTGTTTTTGGAGTTCCTTACTCTCTGCTCATGTTCTACTTCACCCGTCGTCAGCAGGTGGAGTTGGACAAGAGAGATATCCCTCATATGAGCTACTATGACGTAAAGCTGATGCTTGCGTCGGCATGCATGTTTTATTTCATCAAAAACCTTTGGGAAAGACTAACCGTCCCCATCATCGAGCCTCTCATCGACAAAAAGCACCAGGGCCTGGAGCGAATGGTAAGAACTAAGCGAACCTCGAAATGGGTTTTCGATTTTTTCTTCTATAGCTCGTTCGCGATCTGGGGCTTTTTCATCTTCCGTGAGTGGCTACCAACGATGATATTTGGTGAGGCGTCTTGTAATATGACATGGAGATACTATCCATACGCCTTTGACTCGAAATATCTGAGAGAGTACTACCTGCTGCAATTAGGCGGCCAGCTCTACAAGTCATTGGATCAGATATTCAAGAAGAGAAGCGATAGTAAATTCTGGGAGTATTTCCTGCATCACTTCTTGGCTCTCGTCCTCCAAGTCCACAGCTACATCACACATGTGTTTGGAGCAGGTATCCTCACGTTAGTCGCGTTTGATTTTACGGATCTCTGGCTCGCTTCGTTGAGAGCGCAGGAGGCGTTTGGTGTAAAAATCAAGTTCTTGTTCCCGATCTATTATGTAGTCACCCTGATCATTTGGATATATATCAGGGGTATTTACTATCCGATGTGTGTCATAGCCGGAGGATGGACAGATCATATGTTTGGGGATGCATACCCGCCAAGAAACAGATTATCCGATCTGTTCTTCCCATTGTTGCTCACGTTCTTGTACGTAATGAACTTGTATTGGATTTATGCGCTGAGCATGGTCGGAGTGAAAAGCTACCAGAGCTGGAGCTACAATAATGTCTATGACCCGACATTGTTAAAGACCAAATCGGGTCAAGAAGAAAATCAAAAAATTGGAAAAGACAAAGCTGAGTAAAAAAACAACAAGAGCCAGAAGAGCAGAACTAGTTGAGAAATATGAAAGCATTTCTAAAATAACTAATGTATTTTGCCGTTGATAGATAATCTATTATTATTTGTGATTCGTTTTCGCATCTAGAATGATATGATGTGAGTCTCAGAGAGTATTTTTATAGGTGTGAAGTGCTCGCGAATCATGTTTAATGACAGGTAAGTTGCTTAACTACGAATGAAAACTTAAACATAGCTTCTGCTAATAAGAGTCATGGAGATGAAAATGCTCTGAATTCGTGGAAAGTAGTTTAAGTCGTTTAGAAACTAAAAAAAAATAAAAAGGAGAGAGATAACGCTAAGACGACTATGAAAGAAATTTTGGAAAGTTTGAATAGTTGTAGTGTACTTAATAGCAAATACCAATCCTTTGTGGCAAGACTATCTGAGAGGCAGGAGAATAAATCAATAATATCACATTTTGCGATTTTCTTGATATTCTGCTAAATAACAAATGTATAAAAATTATCATGAAAAGTTGATTTCTGTTTAAATGCAACGTAGTAAAAAATATACTATAAATCCACAAGCATTGCGCCACAGCTAGCAGCGACGGATGACATAAACTAACTACTTTAAGGACACACCGACTTTCTAACGCCTACCCTCTTCTTTCTCATTCAGGAAAATTGTATCAAAAAACTGATCTAAACGTTTGCTAAGATCTCAATCAGTTTTCAATTTTCGATAACATATCAAATGTCATACTTGTCGAATCGTGATCTCTCATTGAACATATTTTCTACTCAATTAAGTTGTTATGCTTAGATAATTTATATTTATCCAGCCAACCTCGCGAATAAGAGCGAACTAATCGCATCTTAAGACAAAAATGTTTGAGAAGCAAATCGACGAATCAACAGAAGTTTCCATATCTCCTTCAGTCAGCTACAGCAGCTGTTTCTCTAAAATCGTAACAGCCTGCTGGCCTACATTCTTCTACTGGATTCTCACCTACATCACCTACCCATTTTACTCAGAACTCCTATCAGATACTCCTACTCTTCTATTCGCATATCAATTCAGCTTCCTATGGATAGAATCATTCATTAAGATCATGACTCACAGCATGAATAACGGATTTTGCGTTCTCGCTTCCCAAGCGGCCGGCGCCAACGAACTGAGACTTATTGGCTATTATCTCCATAAAGCGGTCCTCGTCTGTTTCAGCACGAGTTTCTTCGCTTTCGTGGTAGCCGTAAGCGCTTCCCTCTTCTTTCTGCGAGCATTGCGCTACAATTCAGAGATAACAGTTTGCATGCTTCAATATATGGTATATTCTCTCGGTGCAATCCTCTTAAACGGGCTTTTTGGCCTGGCACGAAGCTTCGTGATAGCGCGAAAAAATTTCTGCATTCCCTTACCTTGCCAAACCATCGGCACAATAATCGAGATCGGATTATCCCTTTACTTTGTAAAAGAAATGGATTTGGGATTGCTGGGAATCGGGATTAGTAAGACGATAGCAGAGGCAATTAGATTGCTTGTAATAGCTGCCTATGTGAAACAATCAAAGACTTTTGAGGAGAGTGTTTTCTTTTTTACCAAAGACTCTCTTGAAGGGTTCTGGACTCAATATTGGAGCCAAATGAAGAATGCGGCTTCTATATTAGCTGAATCAGTTTTCATTCAATGCGTTTTCGTATTGACTACTGAAACCAATTACGATGACAGAGAAAGCTCGCTGGAATTTTTCCAAATTCTCGTTTTTCCGCAGTTTTTGATAGTGTCGTTAGGAGAAGCTCTCGGTGTGCACGTGGCGAATGCTATTGGAGAGAAATTGGAAGATAAAGCGCGGCTTTTTATCAGAGCGGGAACTTTAGTGTCGCTGATAACAATCGCAATTGTCGAGTTGTTGATATTTGCATTACGCAATGCCATACCGAATGCGCTTGGTGGAGGAGCGGAAGTTGTCCAGACTGTAAAAATGCTGATGCTTGCGTACTGTGCTTGTTTTCCTTTTGATCTATTTCATAAGACGCTTGGGTTTGTCGGAAGAGCCGTCGGGAAGGAAGTCAGTGTGTTCGTGAGATTAATGCTTTGTACGGTGATCGGAGGGCTGATGGTTGGGTCGCTTTATTACATGCATGATGAAAGTATCTATTGGGTTTGGGTTGGAGTAACGATTACATATGCAGTGGCAACGGTTGCGTTAGGAAGAATTATCTCGCGGACTGATTTTGCTGCACAAGTAGAAATGATAATAGAAAAGCTGACCCAAAACGGAAAAGAGCATGTTTCAGTTGAACTCTCAAAGATTTAGACAGGAAATGGTTTTAAATGTGAGTGCCTAAATGGTAGGACATTTTGAATATTCCTTCTGTGTTGTTGAGTAAATCTTTTTCTTTTGTACTGTTAATAATATATATGATTCTTTCTTTCTCAGCGTTGAGAAAGTGACACAGCATTCTGCTCTGCTTTTATAGAATGTGATCAATTATGCATAAAATTCAAATTTTTTGTTAGCGCTGTGGGATATTGGATATCGGCTTCAAGTCGCGTCAATTATTTATAGTTATACTGCAAGAAAATCATTAGAAAAAGATGCGAGGAGAACGAAATCAATAATTATTATAAAAGGGCCCTTCTGTCTCCCGTTTGGGAGGGGGGGGGAGGGGATGATTATGTTAAAATTTTTATCAGAGAAATTCAATATAATGAATTGTCTGGCTTCTATTGAGAATAACTCCGTTATCTGTTTCTACAGCATTTCTAATGTGGTGGGTAATGAGCCGTGCTAGCACTGCTGAGAACATTATAGCGATTTGGAAACTATCTCCCTTCTTTGAATTCTTAATTTCCAAAATAAAATACAACTCAGTATTATTCCTCATCTATCGCTTCGCAATTCTTCAAGCCAAAGCCCTTCCATCACCCTCTATCTCTCTATTGTCTAGTGAAATCCAATCCACTCTAACTAAAATTTTGTTGCCGATGCTATAATTGTCTCCGATAGAAACGAAAAAAATGTCGAAAAAATCCTATTTAAGGTTTTTCTCTGACCTGTCTTGCACACAATTTCTCAGGCCTCATGTTGTTAGCTACAGATTCCAAGGGTTAGAAGAGTTTTGCGAGGTCAAATTACTCTTTCACAGAATATTATCTGACTCTTTTTTTCGATTAAATGGGCTCAAGAAACAGAATACGCGATTATATCGAATCTTTATTTAATTTTTCTCACAACCAAATAAACTGTATTACTCGCAGGCTAAATGCACCATATACTCCGCAACTTCCTTTTTATCGCCACGCTATGCGTGGTGCTTTTCTATTGCAATGCCGATCAGCTCTCTACCTCACACCAGTCACTCCACCAAGCTTTGAATACCACAAATACTACCTCAACGAAAAGGTAACACAAAACATAACAATTTGATCCTACATAATCCTCTTACCAGATCCCTCGAAAGTCAGACCTACAGCGGTATCAGAATATCCTTTGACTACCAAGGAAGTATTTGCGATATTTCATCCCTTCAGTTCTAACATCATGAATAGTGGCTTCGATGGACGCAACCAAGCAGAGTTTTGTGAAAAATTACATTATGCCAGCAATAGCAGATTACTTTAAGGCCGCTATCCAAGTCGTCCCACGAAAGACTGCTGTTGTATCTAGTGTGTTATCATGTGCAGGCTTCTCCATCCCTTTAAGCCTCTATACCACTGGAGTATCTAACACGGATTTAGTTGTTGTGGTAAGTTCCAGTGATCAACCTGGAGTCGCAAATATGGGAACTTCAGCTGGTTGTATCCTCGATAGCACGACCTATCGGTATGCTTTTTCTTATTATTATTGGTGATTCATTGAGATCTCAATAGTCCTATAGTGGGAGTGCTAAACATCAACGAGGCTAGAGTCTCGACAGACGAGTCGAGATGGATGTTTCAGTTCGGAGGAATCCTGCATCTGATGATGCATATTCTGCTTTTTGATAGCAGACTTCCTTATTACTATATCAACTCGACGTCAGGCACTTTCTACAGCTCTTCGGACATATTGAGGTAGTTCCTAATGACAGCACAACGTTGGGTTTAATGCTTTGAATAACATTTGTTAGCACTAAGGAGTTCCTTGGCGTTCAAACGAGATATCTTACATTGCCAAAATTTATCGAGAAAGCAAAGGAGTATTATAGCTGTAGCAGCATGACTGGGTTCCCTTTGGAGCAGCAAGGAGGCTCGTCAGTCGAGTACAGCCACTTTGAGCGTCGAGTCATCGTTGATGAGGTAGAATTGCTTTAATATTGTGTATATTAACTATCGTGGGTTTAGATACTAGCACCAGGCTTTCCTGACGTATCGAATGCTAGGGTCTCAGCGCTTTCGTTTGTACTCTTTGAAGATTCTGGATGGTACAAGATGAATCCTTCATTCATTGAGCCAACGATTTGGGGGAAAATGCAAGGATGTGATTTCCTTGATGAGCCTTGCATTTCTAATGGGAAAGCAACTTCAGATGTCTTCTGCACAGACCCAAAATCGACGTCCAAGTGCACCTACGACCGCAAAGCTGTAGGTTTTTGCTCTTCGTCGATAAATCCAAGCTTGATTCCTTACACTATCTGGGATTACTTCAACAATGGAACAGTCCCAAATGATCCTTATTCAGATAACTGTCCTTATGCGACCGCTTATAGTGATTACTATTGCACGAATACAAGTCGAACGTCCTGGTCAGGAGTCGATAGTGAAGTCTTTGGATCTTCAAGCTCCTGTTTCGAAGGGACGCTGCTAAAACAGAATTTCATGTCGGATGTGACTCAGAGTGCCTACTGCTTCCAGTACCAGGTATGAGCTTGTTTGTATTGGCAATTATCAAACTAACGAACACAACTATTTAGTGTGTTTTGCTGTCCAGCTCACCTCTAAGTTATAAGCTGCTGATAAACCTTGGCTCGAATTCTGTAAGTTGCTATGAAGCTGGAAACGTTACTGTGGGCGGTAATTATTACCATTTTCGAACGCTGGAGGCGTTACCATACAATAATTTGTAGGTCACACTGGAGTCTTATACTGCCCTGACCCCAATGTGTTCTGCCAAACCATTCCCGATAAATTTTGCCGTTACGGCTGCGGAGGCCATGGAACATGCGAAAGTGACCTGACTTGTACCTGTGACGAAGGATTCAAGAAAAACGAGTATGGCTGCACACTCCGCGCTGTGGTACTCCTTTTCATTATTGCACTTTTCGCGTCAAGCATTGCTTTCGTCTTCTTTCTCTAGGCTGGCGATGATTCTCAATGCAAATGCAGCTATCCCAAGACAATATTCGATTATAAAGGTGACTGCGTCTGTCCAAATGGCGATTGCTCAACGCTGCCAGCCACTCCACCTTCTAGCTACTGCTCTTCTTGCATTCCAAATTGCTTGAGCTGCTCTTCCATCACAACCTGTACGCTGTGTGAAAACGGTTATACCGTCTCCAACGGCGCATGTGTCCAATGCGAACACAGCTGCTTGAGTTGTGACATGTCTGATTTATCAATTTGTTTGACTTGTGCAGCTGGATATCTATTCTACAACAATAAATGTATAACTACCTGTCCTATTGGCTATTACCCGAATAGCACCCACTGCCTTAAATGTGATGCTGGCTGCACGAGCTGCATTGGACCGTCTATTTGCCTGACATGCTCGGAGAATTACTACTTAAGCGAGGCTCGATGCCTTCCGATGTGTCCAACTGGTCCCTGCACTGCTTGCTCCGATCCCTATTACTGCACATCCTGCATTCCAGGATATTACCTATTGGATGGGGTTTGCCATCCCTGCCTCCAGACAGCCAGCTGCCTTGCTTGTTCCTCCGCCACCGCTTGCACGAATTGCGCTCCAGGATATTATCTGGCAAACGGGATATGTACTGCCTGCGCTTCAGGCTGTGCTTCTTGCGAAGATTCCACCAGCTGCGCTACATGTGCCACTGGTTATTATCACCTCAGTACAACAGCAGCCGTATGCGAAGCTTGCATTTCTCCTTGCTTGACCTGCACCAGCTCGACGGTTTGTACGAGCTGCGTCAATGGATACGTGCTCGTTGGCTCCACTTGTCTTCCCATGTGTAGCACCTTAGAAAATTGCGCACTTTGTGGCACAGACGGCACATGCCAGGCTTGTAACTCTGGGTATTACCTTGCCTCGGGAAATTGTTTTGCTTGTGGCCCAAATTGCTTAACTTGCAACAACAGCACCACTTGCCAAGTATGCGATACAGGCTATTTTCTAGACTCAACCTCAACTATCTGTCAGCAGTGCAATCTAGACTGCTACACTTGCGAGTTACAGCCATCTCGCTGTACTTCCTGTATCACCAAAAGCATATTGATTGGAAATAAATGCTATTCGAGCTGCCAAGATGATCCGAATTGTGTAAATTGCGGTGCCAGTGGAACCTGTTTGGCATGCACAGGAGGATATAGATTCGACCCTGAGCTCCAAAAGTGTGTAGCTTGTCCTACTGCCAACTGTGAGGTCTGTAATTCAGCTACTTTGTCCTGCTCAGCGTGCCAACAAAGCTACTATCTGAATAGCGACGACAACACTTGCATTAAGTGTCCAGATGGCTGCCAAATTTGCTCTAGCTCTACGAATTGCCTGACCTGCGAGTCTCCTTACCAGCTGTCTCATGGCGTCTGTGTAACTAGCTGCGTTGATGTTTCAAACTGCAACTCCTGTTACCTGAACAACACATGTTTCGAGTGCGCTTCAGGATACTCCTACGATCAATACTATAATTGCAAGACGTGTCAAGCTGCGAATTGCCAGCTCTGTTCCAAATCAAATTACTTAATGTGTGCAGTTTGCAATGCCGGCTACTTCGCAGACACCACGGGTTTCTGCCAAACATGCGCGACTGGGTGCTCTAAATGTTCAGTTAGTGCTGGTAACTGCACGAGTTGCTCGACAGGTTACTATCTCTACCCCACTTCTACCTCTACTACCTGCCAGCAATGTCCTTTACTATGTCTTACTTGTACGAGCGCCACTGATTGTCAGAGCTGTATTAGTGGCTATTACCTCACTTCTCAAGGGACATGCCAAGCTTGCTCTTCCCACTGCAGCAGCTGCCACAGCTACAGTGAATGCTTAACTTGCAACGATGGATACGTGCTCGTTAATTCATTTTGCAAATCAACATCAAACGTTTGCGCCGCCGGCGAGTACTACCTGGACGGCGCCTGTTACTCATGCTCAGAAGGATGCGACGAGTGCTCTGATTCTTCGACCTGTACGTCCTGTGTCTCAGGCTATTTCAAGGACAGCACCGGACAGTGTACGCGCTGCAGCGGCAATTGCAACACCTGTCTTTCTGCAACACACTGCGTGACTTGCGTCGGAGGAACTCAGTTTGATGCGACGACAAACACTTGCAAGAAAGTGTGTCCTCTTGGCTGCTCGGTTTGCACAGACGATGGCACTTGTACTCACTGTCAAAGCGGTAAGTACCTCTACAATGAGCTATGTCACTCATGTCCAAGCTCTTGCTCTAATTGCGTGTTTAGCACGACCTCGAATCAGGTTGCCTGTAGTCAGTGCTACAGTGGGTATATCCTCCAGAGCGACACCAAGCGTTGTGTCAGCGACGGTTCAAGCGGTGGCGGCGGATACGATGGCGGGTACAATGGAGACCCATCAAGCGTGAGTGGCTCTGCTGGAGTCACTTCAGAGTTAATAGTCGAGTCAGACTCTTCAGCTAATGGAGAATCAGCTGACGGTACAAAAGGAGGACTCAACATTGGGGCTGTCGTCGGAGGGGTTGTCGGCGGACTTGGTGGCTTTATATTGATACTAGCCGCGCTCAGGTACCGAAAGAAATGGTTCAAACGCCGAAGCGATGCTCCTGCTGAGGGTGCGCTATTACGAAGCCCGTCTTCTCTTTCGAAATTGAACCCGGACGTTGAAGACGGTAGTCCCAATAGCAAACTTAACAGCAGCAACGCAGAAGGCTCCCGGTTAGAAATTCCCGAAAGCAACAGAGACGGATCACCGCCAAACAAGAAGCCAACTCTGGAAAATCAGCAAGTACCGAGGCAGAGACCGGGACGCCGGCTCGATCCTATCGAAGGGATAAACCTGCTAAATAATCCTTCGTTGAACGATTTACAGCTTGATAATGAGCAGCCGAATGCTCTTGGCAGAGGAGCCCGCAAGAATTTAATTCAACTTAACAAAATCAAAGACCTCAATTCCAACAAAACCAACAACGATTCCAATCCACTCGGCGGTGGTCTCCCAAATGCTTTTGCGCCCAAATGGAACATCAAAGAGTTGGAAAAGCGTCCGAAGAATAGCTTTGACAATCCGAACAATGAAGACCAGAAGAACCTTCCTGAGATCAACCCACGAAACAGGAAATTACCGGAAATTAAGCCAATGAGGAAATTACTTGATAATGATAAGAGCAAGAACCCTGGAGATGAACCTCAGCAAGACGTTCCTTCTCTCATCGGTGCAAGAAACAAGGTGAATTTCGTGCCATTGAACAAACTAGATGCAAATAACCGAACTGGCCTTCCGAAGTCTATCGATGAAGCTGGTCCTTTGAATAATGAGATGAAAGAGAGACCTTTGAATAGCAATACCATTAAACCGATGAGGAAGATTGTTGATTTCTCTGATCCTCGATACTACGCACAAAATGCAGATAAGCCGGCAGATTATCAGAAGATTCAAAATGATATGCGCAAAGAGTATAATATCAATGAGCTTAAAAAGCAGCCTGCTGACGAAGAGATTGCTGCGAACAGAAATATAGACCTTGATGCAGAGTTAGCTAATCCTAACGCAATAATAAGTGGTCGGGCTCTTTACGATACGAAGACCCTGAATAAGCAAAAGCTTGATGATGCTCAGAACCAGCAGCGAAATGACGACGATGATCAAGATGCCACCTCAGCATTCCCTAAAGGAAGAGCGGCTTATGATTTTAAGAATATTGGAAGAAAAACTGATGATCCGACATCGAATAATTTGAATAAAATTCCTTCATTAGACCCTCAAGGGGATGAGTTACCTCCAATTCAGGGTAGGAAGTTCTACGAAGCAAGAAAAGTTAATAAAAAGCCTCAAGGCCCCAAAAAGGATGAGAAACCCGAGCTTGAAGAGGAGGAAAAAGGCGCAAATCTGCAGGCAAAAGAACGAAAATTGTTTGAGTACAAGCAGCTCAAGAAAAATAAAGATGTTAATACCCTTTCTGACTCAAAGCACGAAACTAATGGAGATCCTGAAGGCGCTATAGAACCTCAGCAGCTGCCAAGAAAAACCTTTGAGGTTAAACAATTAACGCGAAAGAAAGGCCTGGATAATATAACTGACACGAAACCCACCGCAGGGCTGATGGAAGATGAAGATGGCAGTAAAATAACCTCTGATCCTTTGGTTCGAAAGGGTCTAAACACAAGAGAAATGAATAAACTTCCTAAAGACCAGACTGAAATAACTGACAAACAAAAAATTGAGGAAAACAGCGACGAAGAGCCTGTGGAGAAACCTGCTGAACTACCCCGAAAGAAATTTACGCAAAAGACCTTAAAGAAGCAAATAGACGACTTTGAAGAGGAGGAAGGGAAAGGACTGCCACAGAACCCAAACAGACAGAGGAAATATGGTCAAAAGACCGGCATTGAAGCCCTTACAGATGTTACTGTTCCTGCGAAAGATCCAACTAACGCGTTTAACAGAGGGAAGTACTCTGAGAGGACATTACAGAAGCGTCAAGTAGAGCAAACCAATGAGGATAAGCCAGAAAACGAAAGTGGGTCTGGAGAAGACAGCAACGATGAATCTCCTGTAAGGAAGGAATATAACAAGAAAGTCCTTAAGAAAATCGTTCATTATGAAGATGTTCAAGAAATCGACCTGGATAATGACATCCAAGAGATGAACCTCGGCGATTATGAAGGCGCGAATACAAAGAATGATTTACTACAAGGGCTCGACAAGATCGAGGATGTCGGTCCTAGCCAAAATGAATTTAATAATAAGGATCAGGTAGAAATCGAGATAAACCCGCTTCCGAGCCAGGTGTTGGACACTGGACGGTTTGAGGCTTTCAAGGAACAATTGAAAGAACTGCAACAGAGGTCTCAGCTATTCCCGGAAAAGACCAGGAACTTCGCACGCGGTGAGAACGATGAGTTGGGTCAAGTGGGAGATACTGAGCAAGAGCTACAAAAAGGGACGGAAAATGAAGCAAAAGAGCCAACGCAAGAAGATGATGCTGATGGAAATAATAACTTTAGGGAATTTTTTGGATTTGTGAAAGTAACTGATGACGATGTAATGATGTAATTCAAAAGGAATGAAATAATCAAACCAAATTAAGAGTAAATTCTTATATGAGAAAAAAGCAGAGGTTTATGTTTTGTCTCAAAGGTTTATTATCTTTTGAGACTTAACTTTACGTGGTATATCTGTCTATAAAAGAAATAGTAGTAAACAACATTTGCTGATCCTTGTGTAAAATGAATTAAATGCCTCATGGAATAAATTATGACAAGGTTGATTCAAATAATCTCTTGATTAAAAAAATAGAAAATTCGTCAAAATGGATACACTGAAACTGAGCACCGATCAAACCCAGAAAATCAAAAAATACGTTGAAGAACAGTTCGATAACAACGTCGTCCCGGCATTAAAGGGTTCTTCGCGATTATTTCTCCTCTCTATTACGATCCATATATATTAGGATACATTGAAATACCTAATCTGTCCCGATCTTTCGATCCGGAATGGAATACTAATGGAAAGCTCGAACGATGCACTGAGTATCTTTTCGACTGGGTTAAGAAGCAGGAATTGAAAAATACTAAGGCGGAAATCGTTCAAGAGAAGGGAAGGACGCCTTTAATATTCATTGAAGTTGATAGTACATCCAAAGAGAGTGAAACTGTAGTCTTTTATGGGCATTTCGACAAGCAGCCTTGGTTCACAGGTTGGAGAGAAGGTCTCGGGCCGACAACTCCTGTAATTGAAGGAGATAAACTCTATGGCAGAGGCGTCGTCGATGATGGTTATGCAATATTCGGAGCGGTCCTCGCGGTTAAGACTTTGCAAGAGCTCTCAATCCCTCACCCGAGATGTATCATCTTCATTGAAGGCGACGAAGAAAGTGGGAGGTGACGTTTCGCTTGGTTACTATGTAATCTTCACATTGTCATATAGTGTGGATCTTCCCTTCTATTTCGATCTTTTAGCGACTCGGATCGGAAAACCGAAAATTCTGGTAATTCCATGACCTGCGTTAGAACAACTGTCCCGATGTCATAGTTTTCATTGGATTCGGGGTGTCCTGATTACGAAAGGTTTTACATTGTTAGCAATATGAGAGGAATTCTCAGTAAATACGCTGTAGCGAGCTAATTTTACTCGCTTAGATGCGACATTGAATGTCAAAATGCTCGAAGAAGGCGTCCATTCTGGTGACGCTAGCGGGGTAGTACCAGATACCTTTCGGATCGTCAGAATGGTGATGAATGTCTTCAAAACCTCAGCTTGAAGTGAATTTTTTTTCACAAAAACAGCTACTCGACAGGATTGAAGACCCAAAGACTGGAATAGTGCATCGAGACTTTCACGTGACTATTCCAGGAGACCGTTACAAGCAAGTAGAACATATGAGCAAAATCTTCGGGGAAAAAATGATGTCGAGGTTCCCCATGCTAGAGGGAGCAAAAACAGTCGATTCTGACCCGTTCGTTACCTTGCTCAATCGGAGCTGGCTTCCTCAGTTATCTTGCACTGGTATCGATGGAATGCCCCAGACCAGCAATGCGGGAAATGTGTTGAGGCCAGAAACTAATATTAGGCTTTCGTTGCGTCTACCGCCGACACTTGACGCAGAAATAGCTAAGGACAGGTTGAAGAAGGTAAAAAAACCGATTATAGTTAATAGCAACGGCCTGACGATGCATAAAGCTTCTTGAAAGTGACCCTCCATATGGAGCTAAAGTGTCGGTAACTAACACCGTGCAAGCGAAAGGATGGAAGGCTTCTCCGTCTGAGAAATACCTAGATGAAATCATTCAAAGCGCCTCACAAGTAAAATGGAGATTTTACTGTGTGTTATAGCAGCCCTTCCTCTTTTTTTCAAAGAATTTCTTTAATAATGAAAGCTTGTACCATGGACAGGGAGGTACGATTCCATTCATAGACTACCTTCAGCAAAGGGTAACACGAATATTTGATTGCTTAGTGGCTAATTAGATTAGTTTCCCGAAGCTCAATTCGTAGTAACGGGTGTTAGTGGGCCTCAAGCCAATGCCCATGGGCCGAATGAATGCATTGATCTCCCATACACGAAAAAATTCCTCTGCTGCATCACACAGATTCTTGCAGAAGTCTGTCCTTATCTTAAAATAATTCAATGAAGACGACAGGCATGTTTCTGGAATTTCTTCCTAAATATTGCGACCAAGAATACTCATATCCTAATATTGAAAGATCGAAGAAAGTTGACCTTGATAACAGGTCCATGCTTTCAACAATACTGATGTCACTTATATATATGATAATTAATAACAATTCGCTTATCTTACATTCGCTTGAAACTTTCATTACTGATACCTAAAGACTCTATGTCGTTCAGAAAGAAGACCGATAGGGTCAATAGGAATATATCCCAATATTTTTCTGCTTCAATTTACTTAGGTTTGGTTGATTTAAAGAATCGATTTAAATAGAAGTTCGCTTGAAATAACAACAAGTCTTTACACGAGTAAAAAAAACATTAATCCTGAGTTTGCTCATTGTATTGCTTAAAACTCTTTATTTTATTCAATCAGCACCATCTCGAAATTCTCATGAACCTTAAAACTGCACCTGACCACTCGAGTATCCTCCCAACCCTCATCCTCCAGGCGATTCCACGAGACTATGATTCGATTAGCAAGGCACTCGTCGTGGCAAACGTGTTATCAATCATTGGATGTGTCTCAAACCTCCTTATCACCCTTATCCTCAGAAAATACAGTGATGTTCGCGTGAAAATGATCATCGCTATCTGCATTGCTGATTTTGTGTTCGGCTTGTTTTCGCTACTCCTAAACGTTATCCCAGCAACGGAGTCGTTATGCCTAGCAATGACATATTTTAGCAACATTGGGTTTTTAGGCTCTTTGGTATGGACCTGCAGTTTTGCCTACTACTATTACACTGCAATCGTAGTCGAAGGCAGTCATATGGAGAACATTTCCTTCAAAAAATACGCTGCTATTGGCTTTGTAGTACCTGTGTGTTTAGCTACTGCCTTGGCATGTTTCCAGAAATACATAGTCGACGACGAATCAAAGGCATGTTGGGTCACGCTGAAACATCCTGACTTCAATTGGGCGGACACACTATTCTTCGATATGCCAGCGTTCCTCTCTGTATTTTACTGTGGATATTGCTATTTAGCAATAATTCTTAAAGTCAAAAGAGTTGGCGAAGGAAGTTACTACGGACTGGTCTATTACCCCTTGATATTGGTCATCTGCGTTTTCCCACTGATCCTCATGGATTTCTATACGATTTTCTTTGAGCCTCAACAAATCCCTTACTACTGGGTACTGGTGGCTAGCGTGCTGTGGAAAAGTCAAGGATTTTTCAATGGGCTCGCTTATGGACTCACAGGAGGGATTATAAGTGGCTGTCAGAAACTAAGGCAAAAGCACAGTTTCCACGAGACTACAGAGATAGTGTCCTCACATAACTATTATTCTCTGCGGACTGAATCGGCACACAGATATATCTCGAATCGGTATACAGATACTGAAAGAACAAATAGTGACTTATTGCAAAAGACTTTATAATATGTCTTTGTGTTTTGTATATACTGGTATATAGATTTCATATTTTTATAATCATATTGATTTTCTTCGCTAACAACTCATTGTTTCCCTTCGTGCTACAGCACCATTGACTCTATTGATTTGTATCACTGTCATCCTCGTTTGATCTATCAGAATCTAATATGTAAACGATTTTGGAATTTGAGAGAAATGACTTCAGCTAGCAGTTCACTAATAGGCAATAGGAGTGCATTTTTGTAATTACATAAGAAAATGCTTTCAATTCTTTTATAGAAACAATGCCTTTGAAGTTGAGAGCAGGAGATGCGAGTGGTAATTAAATTTATACCAATCGAGTTTTGGAATTTTAATGGCACAGATCTTAAAAAAAGCCTCGAAATACAAGCGCATTTCAACCGTCCTCAGCGAAGGCGAGGCTCATTTACGTGATCCTCTCACCCCACCTCCACAGATCATCAAGGTAAGGCATTTTTTCCCTCTAAGCCGGATTTTCAATCTCCTTATTCAAATTTTATCCAGCCTCCTGCCCAAAAAAAGGACAAAAAGCCCGACGATATCACTGATTTCCCAAGACAGCTCGTCGTTCCTATTCCTGAGGCGATCCCATACAGAGAAGGCAAGTACAGACCATCCAGCGTCCCTCTGATCCAAGGTTACTATCCATACAACATCTATCTTCAGCAAGGTAAGGTCTACTCCTGGTGCTCTTGCGGTACCTCACAGAACTCCCCTTGGTGCGATTCCCTTTGCAACTGGCAGGTGACAAGAAACCGACCTGTCGTATTCAACGTCTCTGAAAGCGGATATTACAGAATCTGTCAATGCAAGCACTCCGCCAACGCTCCTTTCTGCAACGGAACTCACAGACAGATGCTGAAATATCACTACTCGACCCATAGAGGATTCTATGAATTCTGGGGCCAAATCGGATTCTACGTCGCATGGGGATACATTTTCTATAACTTCTACTCGTAAACAAACACGCAACGCGCTTCCTGCGGTTTTAATAAGGAAGAACCTCATGGCTATACTCGTGCATACAATCTAGCTCGACTTATGCTTGAATATGTATAGCTTTTCATATCTTGTGCGAGAAAAGACCACCACCAATATCTAAAAAATCTTAGCCTTTCCCTGCCATTGTGCAATAGGACTTATTCTATTATGTAAATGTTCTTACTGTTATTTTCTTATGGGCCTTTCTAAAGGAGACAAGGGATACGAATAGGTTAGGTTATGAATTGGGGCGAGGATTAGGCTTTGTATTGTTCTTATTTACAGTTGATTTAAGAAAAATCAGATATTCAACGACAGAAGCACGATCATAAGGGTCTTTAATCCCCTCGAAATACATCGTTGTTTCCGGAAACATAGCTTCTGGATTCTTTAAATACAAATAAAGTCGCTTTTTTGTCCAATAGCCACTCCTCTTGGTCGTCATACTGGGACTATAGCTGAATCCTCGGACCGATGCGATCTTCCTCTCAAAGACATCTCGGAGTCGCGGTCCTAAAAACCCGTTAGTGTCTAATTGATGACAGCTCGTGCAGACAGCCTTGAATATTCTCTCTCCTCGGGCTGGGTCACCGTCGGGAATGTCAATATCCGGCTCAATTTGCTCTATGATTGTGAGCCTCTCTGGGTTATCGTATGGTTTGAACGACGGCTCCATGTTGGATCTAACGAAAGATTCTCATACGATAGATAAATCTCAATTTGTTTAATAGGAGAACGAAATTTCTAAAGTCCTTTGAGATATCATAAATGACTTTGTTAAAGCTTTTCCCTTCTTGGTAAGTCAGCATTTTGTCAAAAACGTCTCAAATCCTCTAGAGCTGTCTTTCTAAGCTATGTAATGCTATATAGTGAGTAATAGAGGCAGAGCTATCATTCATCAATCAAGTCCTAATATATTTTGAATTCTATTGAAAGAGTTAAGATCCGATGCTAGAGTCGGTTAGAGCGTGCCAAGACTCAATCTCAACTTTTTTTCCTGAATCAATGGGGACGAAGGGAGTAAAGCAATACCATGGTAATTTGTCTATCTATATCAATGCGTTTTTTAAATATTCGAATGAAAAATTAAAATTAACCCCGCAAGCTATTAAATGGTACGAGAAACAAAAATCGATTTTTATGTGCTATTCATGAAGCCACTCATCAGAATTGTCTGCGACTGTCGCACCCAGGAGTTTTACATTCCAATCCTCTCATATTGGCTTATCATTCTCCGCTACCTCCAGCTCGCTTCCACAAACATCATCGAAGGCGCCACTTGGACTGATGACGGTTCTGAAGACTACGTGATCTATCGGATAGTTCGCTATTCAAATGTTTTCTGGCTGTTTGATTATTACATTCCGAACCGTCTTGTCCAGTTTTACATCGCTGTGGGCATCTGTTTATTCTTTTTTCTGAATTTTCTTATCCTTTTCTGCTACGCAAGTTTCAATGCAAAATTCCCTCGTATTAACCAATGGCTGCACTGTCTAATTCAGCAGTATCTTTACCACATATTTATGTTCCCAATCATCGACGTCCTGCTCCATTACACTATCTACACCACCGGCACCCTCGCGCTGAGGATTTGCGCAGGTCTTTGTTTGATTATTCCTATCTTGCTGATCCTAGTCTCGATTTTAAGAGATAAAGTGACATTCAAACTTACCTCAAAGGATCCTTTGGAAAAATGCAGAACTATCAACGACTATCTCCAATTTATCTCCCAAACCTTTCTCCTCGCGCTCTCAAAGCTCACCAGCGCTCATGCGTTATCCCCGACGATCGTATTTGGTGTTGGCATGGGGCTGTCAGGGATATTCCTCCTCGCGCATTACCGATTTTTGGAATATGTGAGAAAACCAGCGTCCAATGTGAACTGCATAGGAATCATGCTATGGATAATCCTTTCGATTTTCATATATATGAAATTCAATTATCCGAGCTTTCATACTCTATGGCCTGCAGCACTGCTCCTTTCCTTGCTATTATCTTACGCGAGTACTGTCGTTGACAATTATCTGCGAGAACAAATCGTTTTCCACGAAAATTACCTAACGCTCTCGATAAAAGATTTCATTCTTGCGATAAAACTGCTGCTTTATTCAAAGAAAGAAGGAGCCAGAGGCAATGTGATTGAAAAACATCGAGCAATGATGTTTCTCAAAAACTGTCTCCTATCAGCAAAACACCTCGGAAAGTCCTGCGAACCGCCAGTGAACGTAAAGCATATCATTAAGGACTTTCAAGCCAACCATTTTGAAGGTAACCGAGGAGCGGATCTCCAAGCGTTTCGAGAGACCATGCTCGAGGTGATCGATGTGCTGTTTCTTGACAGATTGGCTTTGGTGCGTTCAGATCGTCTCTATATCGAACTCGCCCTTGCATATCTGGCCTTTATGTTGAGGCACCGAAAGAACCCTAACCGCTCCTATCAAGTGAGCATGAAAATCAAACAAAGAATCGACAATATATCTCTTTCGTTCATCAAGTCATTTGTTTTCGAGTATCAGCAGAAAAAACTCAATGAAATTTATAACTCTGATGTTCAAAAAGGCCTTGAAGTCGAATTCGCGCCAGCGCTTGCTTACGATGAGATGAGGATCAAAACCAATGATATGTTTAAGCAAGTCCTCGAGCAGCATCTTGAGTTTTTCACGCTTTTGCGGATGAAAACAATCGATTTGGACGTTGCTATTAAAATGGGCCTCAAAATCATAGAGAAGAAAATTAACCTTGAGGAAGTGTTCGCGAAAACGCTGCAAATGAACCCGAGCAGCCGTGAGCTACACTTGCAATACAAAATCTACCACAAGTTGGGTTTCGCCTTGAGCAAAATTAACAATTACAAGGCACTGGAGCAAAAAATGCTAGAGTTCAACACTAAGGACGATCGACAGCTTCATACCGAGTTTATGAGGAAACCGGACGCGTTCTCGTCGAAGATCTGTGCTATTTTCATCAGTTTATCAGACAGAAGGCTCGGTAAGATAGTCCGCTACACATCCTCGGTCGCTGATATGTTCGGATACAACCAATCGGACCTCAGATTCCTTGAATTGCCGGCTTTAATGCCGATTATCTACGCCGAATATCATCAAAAGATCGTCGCGAAGCGGAGCAAGGAGCCGCGAAAGATCGATAGGACTCAAACCCTCCCCGCGCTGACGAAGACAGGGTTTTTGATGCAAATTGGGATTAAGATTCGCTCTGAGCCTCTAGATAACGAGCTCTGTGCAGCGGCATTGATCTCGCAAAATCCGACTCATGGCTACTCGATACTTCTCGACAAATGGGGACACATCCTCAATTACAATGAAAAATTCCACAAGTTTCTTGGTCTGCAGAACGTAGCGAAGAAGCCGCTTTATGGGCTGAACATCGGGACATTTATTCCGCATCTCCTTGAAACAATTTACGAGGAATCGAAGCTGTTGGATCTGAATTTTCTGGATACAGAGAGTCCTCCTGTGAAAACATTTGGAAGGACATTTACGAAATTTAGCAAGGATCAAGTGCGAGTAAACCGGTATTTATACCTGCCAGAGCTTCCGCGGCGCCAGAAGGAGTATGAAGATGTTCAGTTCATGGTGATGAGGAGATATAACCCGACTCGGCCGAATCGAGCGAGCGGGGCGAACGAGAGGGTACATTTAAATAATTTAGTAGATTCAACGATACAGCTCCATTCGAACAGCACGGTTGACAACACGCGGGTGTTTCGGATACACGTCGACTTGCAGAGAGAGCACCGTCAAGTATCCCAGGACGAGGCGATTGAAGGATGGTTCGTGAATATAACTGCAGCGCAGGAGGTCAAGAGCATTCATCATAGAGAGCTCCAATTGACAGAAATGCATAAGAATTTCAAAAGGATAAGAATTCTTCCTGATAATTTTAAAAGGCGGTTTTCGTTGAATTTGCTGCGGCCGAAGCTCAATAATGCGAAAATGGTTGAAATAGTCGGAGCAGGGGGCTCTCCTGACCACCTCAAACCCCGCTCAAGGTCGCAATTAATGCAGCCTGAGGTCCTCGAGCACCTCCGAGTTTTGTCAAATCAGACTAGCGAAGGGAAATTAACTCGCATGGGTTCCGAACCGAAAATATCCATGCCCAAGAAGCAGGAGGTTAAAGACACTGAGTCAAGAGATTTAAAGACCAATGACCTATCCGGGGAAGGAGTAGAGAAGGTTGCACGACTCAGGCTTGAGGTTCCTAATAAAATAGTCGAGCTTCCTAACTTTGAGGTTGACGACTCGATGCAAAGGAGGATAAAAGGAAGCTTTCAGAATTCTCTTGATGGCGAAATAAGCAGGAATATTTCTGATGCTGAGGTGGACGAGCTGTTCCAAGAAATCGATGAGGAAGCAGATGTCCAAACGAAATCTCCTCGGAATTATAAGGAACATGGCGATCTCCAATTCACGGAAAGAGCGAAGACTCCGATGACGAGCAGTAGACTGAGTTTTGGCTTCCCTTCAGCCAGATCTAAGGTAAACAGTTCTCGCTTTGCTGAGTTAGCAAAGGAAACATATCCACTACGACAAGCTGATAGAATCATCGACACACAGAAACTGGACACGCCCCGGCTTGATACTCAGCGACTTGATACCCAGCGGTTTGATACCCAAAGGCTTGACACTCAGCGGCTTGACACGCAACGACTAGATACCCAGCGACTCGAGACAGAGGAAGCGTTGCTTGGTGACGCTAATCAAAGACCCGCCATAAGACCTCAGATATCGCTTCCTAAGATTATGATTACCAGGGAAAAAGACTCTAGAGACACGCTGAGCAGTATGGAATTAACTGGGAGTCCAAATCATCTAGGAGGACTCAGACTGAACTTAGTTTCGTCAGCTAATATCGACCAAAAGCCTGTGAAGGGTGCGGAAGATGGAGGCAGTTTGTTTAACCCAGAGGATCTGGAGGCGGAGTTGGACATCAAGTTGGAGCCCACGTTAGTAAATAATGAGCGCGTTGGTCTTAGAGCACGGCGAAACACGCGGTCTCGAGTGTCGTTTGACAGATTGCACTCGAATCATACAGTTCAATCGTTTCGAAGAGCAATGTTTAGCACTCAAACTCCTTTTCGGCTGACTGCAATTAACTGTTACGGTTGGATCGCGTTCTTTGTCTTTGTGACGATTACCACGGTGTTGCTTGTCCTTCTGTTCGATTATATGGGAACCTACCGCGAAAATATCGGTATTTCTGACAACAACAGCCCTTACATCACCGCTCTGTCAGTTTTCACGACTGAGAGCGAGAAAGCAGCGCTTTCAAATATCGGTGTTCTGAACACTAGCTTCTGGCCTGTCAACCAAACATTCAATGTGTCTACTCAAAGAATGAACAAGATGTACGATGCTTACCATCAGCAATATTTATCCAGCGTTGATGGAGGAGATCTTCCGCGTCTCTTTGACATATTAAACGATAGCAGTATTTACTTCGACTTGAAATTCGGCACCTTCGTTCCCGAAGCCAATAATACAATCCCCTTAAACAGCTCGAACTCATCAATGGATGCTGACATCACGTACAGCGTTAATCGCCTGGACTACCTGCGAGGTCTGTTGCAGCTGTACACCGTTCTCTATGATACCTTACTCATTGACTTGGCCAATGTAACTGAGTCCTCGCTTCCATTGCTTTACCTCCAGCAGAATTATTTGAACTATTACAACACTCTCACAAGAGTAATCGAGAGCTTTTTTGTATTACTGCAGCCAGAAAACCAAACGATAAGCGTCCAGACGTTCATCAGCCGCTCGATGATCGTCAACCTCGTCTTGACCTTCCTGTTTATTTTCTCAGCTTACCCGATTTACCGCTACCATGAATCGGCCACTATTCGCTTGCTTTCTTTCTTAGGAAGGCTAAACCACCTACGAATCGATGAGAAAATTAACCAGATTAGAACCGCTATCGTCGCCATATCAAACTACCAGAAGAAGATAACGAAGGACTTGGACTATCTACACAAGGAAAAGGTCAAGCAGCAGCAGGAGAGTTTTAGAAACTACTCGGAATGCGTGAAAAAGCGGGCAAGTCCATGGGTTTTTATCTTCGTTTCTATTGGGGTGTATGGGGTATTGACGACCTTTTACGTGGTACAAACGGTACAAATCATGCAGAAAAACGATCAATTCTTCCCGATGCTGACTGAATTCGAGCTCGTGACTCGCATGTACTCTGCGATTCCAGTCACGTTTGCGATTACGTTCCAGACGGTAAATTATTATCGAATAACTTCAGCGAACTCGACAGCAACTTCAGATTTTGTTGCGCAATATCAGAGCGTATTGGACTCCGTGGGAAACCAAAGCCAACGAATGAACACGTATTTTTATCAGATTGGCCAAACTTCGCAGAACTACCTAGCGGAGCAGGAGTACTTTGATTTTGTCTTCCGGCTGCGGGACTCTAACCTCTGCGATGCGTACTCTCTGACCACAGATAGCTTCAACAACGACACTTTTTCTCGCTGTGGTGAAGCGAACCGAGTATTTGGGAATTTGACGTTGCCATTGACTATTTCTCGACTGTTTACCTCGATGCAGGAGAATATTAACACGGTGACGAGTAGTGATGATATGCAGTTGGTGTCTGATATACTAAACAGCGAGGAGCTCGTTGCAATCGACACGGCGACGGAGATTTTTTATGACATATTTACAAAATGGAATAAGAGACAGAACACTGAGCTGGACTATGCGATGACATCGATTCGAAAGTACGCAATGATACAGTTTATCGTTGCGATTGTGCTTATCATGATGTTTTATTTTACGATATGGATGTGGCTGATGAGGATGATGAAAAAGCAGTGGCTGGAGGCGAAAAAGATTTATAGCATTGTTCCAGTCGAGCTGCTATTGCATAATAAATACCTCAGAGAAGTATTTCAAAATGCTCAGCCAAGAGACTAAGGAAATGAGTTAGTTCGATGAAAATACTGTGGATTGGCTCTGGATTGAAGTAGACATCGTGGATAATGCAAATCGAAATCGCATTATTCAACGAAAAAGCAGTTTCGTTAGCATTTTTAATGTTTTAATTATGTCTATCCCTTGTTTCAGGCTCTATTGATAAACGTCTTTTTCACGTCATTATGTATACCATGGTTTCAAATATATATATCATGCCTAATGAGTAAGAGATAAATGCTATCTCTTCCTTTAAACACGGAATTTCATTATGCTTGGTTTTTTGAAAAAGTCTTAGTTTATCGAAAGAACTAGACAGTCCTGATATGAGATATGATCGCTGCTTAACTAACTTACGGTTCAGACATCAAAAGAGACAATAATTTATTCCTGAGTGATAGTTAAAGCTCCTAAAAAATGAAAAACTACAGATGGATTGAAAGCATAGTGTATTTACATGAACAAGTAATGGTCAGTAAGAAATAAAGAACTTACAATCGAAAATTGACTTTTATTTTATTTTGACTTAGACATTATTTATTCTTTTTCATGGGATTCGTTTAGTCAAGCAAAGCGATCAAAGATACTCCGTCAGACTCCGACTAATGGCCGACAAGTCTGCTTTTTTGGATCATTCGCTTTCTGAAACCAAAAAGTATTTATATTCGAATTTTCTTTATATCATTTTCCAACTCAAAAATCAAAAAAATCGGTTGCATCTGCGGCAGCAACACTCCTGTAGTTTCGGATGAATAATATCGACATAAGCCTCTCCAACTCTCGCTTATATCTCAGCTGAAAATTGACTTTTATTTAAATCCGCAGGAACATTTTCCTTTGATTCTTTATCAGCTTCCTGCAAGCGGAGATAATTCGCTCTCAGTAGATCTTCATAGAGTTTATTGAGTTTCTTTTCATCAAAGCCTGTTTCTTGTCTCAAGCAGCCCACGATGTAGATCTTCAAATGAAGCCGCAAATCACCAGTGATGTCATGCTGGTCAAGGAACTTGTCTAACAGCGATTCGACTTCATCTTCATTCTATTAGGATTCAATGAAAGGTCAAATCACAACCAACAGAAGCAAAAATTACCACTTCAGAAATTTTGAAATCAACAGTTTCTCCATCAAAAAGCGTCAAGGTAAGCTCGAAAATAGGAGACATGTCTCGTGGCTTTTCTGCTGGTGATATATCTTCACTTCCCAGCAACGAATCTCGCTGCGTGCTTCCTGCTTTAGAAACGTATTCATCGGTTTTTTCTTTCTCCGAATGCGTCGTCGAGTCGCTGCACACACTATCTCTATCCTCTTCTCTGCTGGGTATTCGAAGGGTATTGTTGTCATTAAATTTATTATTGTCCGTTTTCGCGCTGCTGATAGGATTTTCCATATTTTGGTTGTCTTGGGATGATTGTTTCACGCTCCAGACGAGTACGTTGGAGGTCTGGCCTCGCTTTTTCGGAGGCTTGTATAGCTTTCGATCCGGCCGCTTTCCTCGGAAAGCATCTGTTGCTTTATCAGTAAAAGCGGATCCAGTTTTATTCTCCTCGAATTTATCCTACAACATCAGGATTAAGTCATGAATACAAGACATATAGTTACATGTTGCCATTTAGCATCTTGTTGAGCCGATGATGTGTCAGGGGTTTCATATTCGGGGTATTTATTGTGACCATAAGACTCTTCATCGTATTGTGACCAGCGATTTTTTAGTTTTTTTCGATCGTTATAGTTTGTTGATTGATAGCTATAATCAGACTGATCATTTCCACCATAGCCCCACCGATCGCTTTTACCGTAAGCTTTATTTCGGCTGTAATAGAAAGATTTTTGATTTCGCATGCTCATTGAATAATAGAAATAATTTAGATTTGTATTTTGTTTGTGAATTATTAAACGTATCAACCGATATATTACCATTATAACCCTAAACTTTGAGAATTAAATACTACTGACCAACTTTTACGGAATCAGGGCGTACAAAAGTAACGCGGGGAAGAATAAAAGATCTCAGGAGTTGAGATGTTCCAAGGCGTTGACTGAATCAAAAGTGAAAGTCTTAGGAGGTTAGGATGGGATTTGGCAAGAGAAAATCTAAATGCGTTTTGATTAGAGGCTTTAAATTAATAACCTACATAATTTCAGTGCGACGCACGAAATGCGATAGAGAATTAGTAGGCCCCTCTGAATGAGAAGCCCTTTTGTGTTCTAATTGTAACAAAGACTTAAGTTCATTCAAAGAAAAAAACAGAATAAAGAAAAACAAATCAGAACTAGCATCAATGAAATCGAGCAAGAAATAGTAGATTTGATCTTATTCGTGTTAGATTTCGTGTTAGAATAAGAGACAATAATATGAATATGATAGTGACTGTGAAATACCCCTAATTTTTCATTCGAAACTGTATCAAATAAAAATCATTTTAATCTGCTAAATTTTCTGAGGAAAGGAAAAATACCTTGGAGGTGATGCCAAAAGGACAGCTTATCTAGGGGTAAAATGTATGGACTGGTCACGAGGAAAATGCTTGTAAAATTATTATAAAATAAAACATTTGGCTTTATTTCTGAATCTGAACTTGCTAGTAACTATTGGGGCATTTTAGATATGACCACATTGAGCGAAATTTGCTTTTTATTCAAAAGAATTCTTTGTAGCCAGGCTGACTAGTTTTAAATTATGTTCTCAACAGCCCCAGTAAAAACCTCCGAACCGAATTGATTTTTGGAATCATAATAATATTGGTATAGGCAAACTTTTTTCCAAATTCTTTTCAAAAGGTTTCCCGAAACTCGCAGCTAGATATGTTAGACAATAAAAGTGTCCTAATGGAGTACACTTGGTTGCTAAACCAAAAATACTTGAGGGCTTTTCTTTAGGATAGAATTGCATTAGCATTCAGTATGCATGTTACTGCTCCCTTCAGAATAATTTGGTAAAATTATGTAGTCGATATTTGAAAGCGGTCAAACATGGTATAAGAAAAAGTTAACCTTCTAATCTTGATGCAAATCTGTTGCTCCCTGCTATAATTATTTTCTTACCCTTTTTCTGCTCAAGAGCACAGACTCTAGGCTTGCCTGATGCAACAATTTCTAAACAACGCAGTCCAAAGAATTTTTCATTAAGTTCAAAATTTAAGGGTGCAATTCTCCAACGTTAAATTAGCTGGAAAATTACTCACAGAAAAAGGGACAAGAAGACCTAAAACCTGTCGCTCTCCACTAACGTTTCATAACTAAATAATGTCTCTCAATACCAACTCCTTACATTCACAGCCATAAAACAAAAAGAAAACTGATTTAAAATGATGTTATTTTTTGCTTGTGACTTGAAAATAGGAACTTCTATCATTTCCTTCCTGAGTATATATAGATCGGAGATATTCAGTTCTATCGCTATGTTGCCGGGTCATTACAAAAGAAGGTGATAAACACAAGAGAATAAAATATCAGAGATTTTTCTAAAGCTCATCCATCTCTTGAACCGCCTTCATAAAAGCCTTAACAGACACATCTCCAGTCGTTTGCATCTATATCGAGAAAACAATGATTAGCCTCTCCATCATAAGCAAAGTTCTTACAATTTCCTGTGCTCTTTGGAAGATACCCTCGAATTTACCAGCTTTATAGTTGTAGCCAATAGCTCCGAAAATTCTTTTAATCTATTCACTCTTAATAAACTCATTTTCTCGCATTCTTACTTGGTCTTTTGGTCGCGGCATCACGAAATCTTCCTGAGTCAAACCCATTTCGCTGAATCTTTGAGGGAACAAGATCTCATTTGCAGCAGGATCATCACCATAAGCCTAGCGAAGTCATATTAGTCCACTGAGCTCTTCAATGGATAATTACTGTGATATCAGCGACAGATTTCAATTTAGGCTTTGCGATATCGTCTCTGATGGTAGGTACACCGAAAACGCGGTTCTCATCACCTGGCTTCGTCATGTTACGGAAACCGTGTTTAGTAGAGCGGCCAAGATCTTCGTCTGGGGTCACATGCAATTTAGTTCCTTCTCCTCTGATGCATTTTGCTATTAAAAATAACGATTATCAGCTCTCAAAGCTCATTTATCTATCAACTACCTGCATCCCAATCGTCCTTCTTTCTAAGTTGTAACCCAAATCGATGATCTGGATCGACGTATTTGTTTGTTTGTCTACATTAAGCGCGGATTAGCCTAAATTCCTCCTCAAATAGTTACCCAAGATTTCTTGTTTTTCCAATAGCTTCTTCAGCGACGTCTCTGAAATCCTCGACGTGTTTGCTTACAATCTTGGTTTTTGGGAACCTGCATCATTAGTCAAACTCTGCCACAATAGACAACGGGAATTACTCTTCGTCGCCTTTGGTTTCAGGCTTAAGACAAAGTTTCATTTCATCAGAAATAACTTTCTCGGTTTTTCCAAACATGTGATTGGTTGGATCGAATTTCCAATTGTAATCACGTTTCTTCTGTTCACCTGCCGATTGTTAAAGCTTTCCCATGGGTTATTGGAGGTTTACCTGCTTCCCACATTCCATGAGATTTTATGTATTTTTTCCTGTTCTCCTCTGTTTCATACAGTCCAACAGGGTTGTAAAGCACGTCTTTGGTAGACTCGCTGCCTTTCGTTGGTACTCCAAAGTGAAAATCTTTGTTATTCACAACTGGAGGAAGATCATGGCCTCTCTGGTAGCCGCGGCCAAGTGGCTCTCTATTTAACCGATTAATCGACGCTCAAAGTGATCCGAAAGCTTACCGAATAGAGCTGGCGTATTTCTCCTCCTTAAGGTCCTTAATGAACTTCTTTATCCCTTGGTCATCTTTATTTTGGAGAACATCTTCAACCTGGAGACAAGCAAGAGTTAAGTGTTTTGGTGCGAGGAAAGCTTCTTTACGTGAGTTGAACCCTTGGTCTTGATTCCGTAAGGGAATTGCTGGTCTGGTAAAGGATCATAGACTTTTCCTGGATGCGTCTGAGAGATTTTTACTCAAATAAAGCGAAATTGCTTGAGGTAATTTACGATAGTGGTTCCAGTAGCGTGTTTATAGGAGTTTCTCCATCGCTTGATGTGTTCTGGTGTGCTTGGTTCCTGGAAAGTGGTGGTGAGGGGTTGGTAATGGGGAGAAAAATATTCACTTCGATCTTTGGCTTTACACAGTATTCGACGCCTTCATCGGGTTTTCTGAGATCCAAGCCAGCCTAGAGAGCGTTGAGTGAGGGGTTTGAGAGGGAGCTTACAGGTCGGTAAAGAGGGAAATTATCACGAGGTTTGTATAATGACATTTTTTCAATTTAGTAAGTTATAAATTCCTAATAATTGATTCGAAACGTTGTTAAAGTAGTTAAGCAATCTAACTCGATTATTTTAAAAATTTCAAAGCGATACAATGTTCGAGAAAACCAGAGAAAGCGAGAATTGAAAATGAATTGAAGTTTCATTTTTGATTGACTCTATGAATTATTCATCGAAATCAGAAAAAGATGTTGGAAAATACAGTATTGAATAATGAGCCATTCGAACTGGAAGAAAATCTTTTTGAATCATCACTCTTATCTCTTCTGATTTCAATTTGTTTTGTCAAGAAAAAGACATTTTTTCCTCTAAATCCTTCGTGTATTAACACATTAAGCAAGTATTATAGAAGACAATCTTCTTTCCAAAGGAATAAATTTCATTTAGAACTATCTTTTGTTCAAAAAGTATGAAGGTTGATATCAGTGTTAAACTTTGGCTCACAGATACTCAACCTTAACCCTTCATGTTAAAACAATGCAGCTAGAATTCCCATTGCTTTTACAAAACCTCTTAGATTCCAATGAATTTGTCCACAATCTTCGAAAAAAACTTTCATTGCTATCACCGGCCCATAATGGCCAACTTTCATCAGTAACTTTAGTTCATTCTGCAGTCGTTGTGACCTTTTCCTTCCATCAAAATTTTATAAACGGCAGGACCCAGATGCTCTCTTAAATGCAAAAAGCCATTCGATACTCAACTGTGACATGGAATTTTCAAACGCGTATGCGGTCACGAAAAATAAGAGATCTTCAGCGAAGTCTTTGAGATGAGATATTCATTTATCACAAGATAAGTCCCTGCATGACCAAAGATCACCATAGATCAACAGCATCAAGTTCGATTATCCAGCATAAAAGTCTCTATTCTGTATGTGAAGCCTCGATCCATTAATAAGAAGAACCTTCTTTTCTCCGCAGCCTAGCTCTCATAATCACCTTCTCCAGGTGATACCTCTCTGAAAAAATGGACCAGTTTTATTGCTTCTTTTTCTATGTTGCTTTAAATTTAAAACTGATTAATCAACACTGAAGTGGCCTGAATTTCCAGAAGAAGCTAACCGAGCCAACTCGAAGCGTTAACTAATCAGTCATGGTGTGAAGAGGAAAGGAAGTTCATTATTAATGCCCTTTATGAATGTGATTTACATATGAATCGGTTTTTTATCTCATCAGAAAAATCATTCTCATCAGTCTTATTTCAATAGCTATCTTTACGTACATACAAGGCAATATCCAAAAACTCAGCAATTACATTTAGCACGACTGATCCGTTGGTATTACCTGATCAAATCAAGAAACCTAAGAGGAGATACTCAAGGGTTCTATTGAGTCTGATGAGCAGACACGTAACGATTCTTCGATATTTAAACACGAGTGAATTATTGAAAAATAATTAATAATGAAAATTCTAATACTCGTACTCTTGGCTTTTGCCATCGCAACAGCCGAGGCTAACCGAGGCGCAACCTTTAGTGAAGAATGCAAAGTTACCTTTGAGAAATTCGAAAACGAAACTGAAATTTCGGACGTTATCAAGCAAAACACCTTCAAAAACACTGGAATCAATCTCAATGACATGGAAAAAACGGTCAGAGAGAAGATCAAAAACAACTACTTCTCTTGCATCTATTTGCTGATGACTCGTGGCTTCTATCAGGCAACTCAGACACTCAATGACGAGATCCTCGTGCCTCTTGATCTAGGTAACTAATGGGATCCGCGATGGAAAGTTCTAATTTACTTAGATGCGAGCGAATACGTCAAAAGAATCGGAGATCAGATTAAGAAAGATATAGATAGTCTCTTGCATCATGCCACTTCTCGAAAGAAGGCCCAGACGTAAAACCACACGTTAATTGACAGCATTATATACAATTAATCTCATTTCAAAGCGTTACACCTGTCTTCCAGTGGGCGCAAGAATACGACAGAATCTTCATTCAGATTAAATTTGCTCATAGATGGGACAGTCCAGGTAAATCTGCGGATTTTTCAGCCTTTCTCAATGATGCAATTAGGCTGCATTGAGGTCAAGGACGAAAAAGTCGAGATCACCAACAACTCGCTCTATTTCAGCGCATACGGAGTCCAAGCCGGCCAAGCGATTCAGTTTATCTTGGATGTTACCTTCTTCAAGGAGTTGAAAGCCGATGAGGCGACCTGGAAGATGGAATCAGTCGGTAAACTCGAGCGTTATTGCCTTGGTATTTATATGGTTCAAAGGGCGCCTTTATGTTGAGATACCAAAGGCGGAGAGAGGGCTATGGATGAGACTCTTGAAGTCTAAGGAAAAGCATCCAACTCTGAGAATTTGGTGGGATATGAAAGACCAGCATGAGAAAGCTATGGAAGAGTTTGGTAGAATGCTTGAGCAGAAGGAAGAGCGAGAAGAAAAGGTATAAGAGCCTGGATCTGAGCTGAACCGTGAATTTTGATTATAGAAAAAGAAGCCAAAGAAAGGAAAAAAGAAGAAGAAAGTTGAGGAAGAGGAAGAAGACGAGGATTATAAAATAACCGGAGCGCCTAAAAGTTTCAACTCGAAAGATATCATGGTAAATTTGTGAGCTGAGGCGTTGTCTGACGAGGTTATTGTATAGGATCAATGCAAACCTGATGCCAATGGATATATTAAAGAGTGCAAGATTGGTTAGTGATAAGATAGGAAAAGTTTCTTCTTAGAGCTATTTTTGATCGTAAAGAGTTCACGGATAGTGCAGATAAGCCGTTTTATTTTTTAAAGAGAAGAAACTTGAGTCTTTTACAGCTACTAGAGAGGAGTATTTAATGAGGAATTTGGTTGGAATAGATTTTTGATGACAGCTCTCAGCTATCAATAGAAAAATAATTTAGCTAAGAATACTGTACTGGAAGTTGATGGAGTATTGATTTTCGAGGGAGATAAGGGCGCGAACGGTAAGTCGGTTAGTAAAAGACAGAAATTCTATTGAAACAATTTGAAACTTCTTGAGAATTTGATTATCTGATGAAATGAAAAAAAAAAATAGGGTTATCGCAAAAATTAAATCAATATTCTCTTGTGAATATGGTAGAAAGAGTTCGTTTCACTTATTGTGGAGACTTTTTAAAGTGGTCTTTTTCAAAAGAAACGCTGGATAGGCTCCTCATTCTCGTTTCTAGGAAGAAGTGAGAGGAAACAGCAATTACTTTTACCAATTTTGCGAAATTAATTTCAATATAATATCAATACAAGATGAATCAAAATTTTGACGAAGGACCTTATGACTTTGGAGAGGATCCTCCAAGATTGTTTGTTTATTCAACATCCCAAGAATCGATTGGCATCACCAGCCAGCAGACATCCTTGCCATATAATAATTCTTTCATTCTATTACCAGATCCAAGCGCACTCCAAAATAATGAACCATCTCAGCCGGAAAAGGAGACGCTTCTCACCTACGAACCTCCAATGAAGGGTCATCTCAAGAAAGTCGGCATCTGGAGGGGCGTGGATGAAACTTCTACGAGTACGCACCGACCTCAACTCAACCCATCTCCAACAACATCAGTTGAATTTCGCCTCGTAGTCGAGAATCAAGAGCAATTCTGATACTAGGATTGCAACCAGCAACATCCAAAGAAGAGAGCAAAAGATTCAGCCCGTAGCAGACAAAAAACCAGAAAAACTTAAAATCAATGCATTTATTTGTGAGAAACTGTCCATATTTCAACGACAAAAATTATTTCTCTTTGAAATCCTTGTTAAGCTCTCAAAATTCCTGAACTAATGAACAAAGCCCGTAAATAAGGAAAGTATTGCAGGATATTGCAGGTGGGAGACATGAGGAAGTGTAATTATCGAAAAAGTTCATGGTTGGTGCAAGAAAAGTAATATTCCCCAGAGAAATTGAATGCAAAAAATTCTTTTACGGTCAAGTAGATTTTTTTTTGACTCGAAGCTTGTCAGATGATATGGATTTTTTGTATATCTCATCTTCAGATGCTAATATCTTAATTTAATAGCATCTTTCAGTAGATTCCTCGCAACCATTATAAATTTTAATTTGCTAATCACAAGCGAGTGGGCAAGCCACAAAAATGACAAATAAATTGAAAAATAAGCATACTAACGATATTTGCGCCTTTGAGCAGCTTACAACTTGGGCCTTAGCGTTCATTAATGTCCCTTTCAACTTGCTTCAAGAAGTAAGTTGTTCCATGATTTATATCTCGAGAAGCTTCCTCAAAACTTTTATCAATCGGGCAATGCAAACATTCCATACACGAACAGTTTTATTTACTCTTCCAAAGGCCAACCTCCCTCGCTCATGTAATAATAATGAACGGACGATTATATTTTGATAAATAAATTATTTCTGCTATTGGCAATGTTAGTGAGGAAGCGATGTTACAATAATGATTGTAGGATTTGAGACTAGGTCAGTTCTGGATTCAGGGACATTGATTAATAGGATAGAACTTAGAAAAGAAATAGTAATTTTTCAATTATGCTTGCAGAACAATTTGATTATCTGCCTCAATTTTTCATTCAACTAGCTGTTAGTACTACTAGAACTCAAAGACAGCATTCAAAACCCTGGCTCCTTGAAAATAGATATATTTTTATATTACAATCGATTCCCACATTCATCAGAATCATCAAACGAAGTCTGACTTTCTCATTTCATTGCAAATGAAAAGCTCTCAGAAAACTACCTCAAGATCTTCGAGTCTTTGCTATGATGGTTTGATTTTGCTTCAAGAACGGCAATCTGAAATTAAGTCTTTTAAGATCAATTGTTTTATGAAACTATTCGTTAACTGAAAAAAAATTATACGAACACAACTTGTTCCTGGTTTTTAATTCCTTAAAATTAAATTCAGCATACTCCATAAAGCGATCAATAAAAACACCAGAGTCAGACAAATGGGAACCGACTGCTCCAAATGCTTCTCTTCTACCAAATCAACCCTTGAGTCACCAAGCCTATTGAGACCCCTTCCTCATTTCGACACAATGCCCAGTCTACCAAAAATTCCTTCCAGATCAGATATCTCTCAAGTGAGCCGAGATTCCGCACAGACTCAAAGCTCCAGCAGGACAAGTCTGCGCCAGTTTAGGGTTCTTAAGGTACTTGGGTTGACTCAATTTACAATAATATTTCCCAGGAAGCTGGACAAGGCTCCTACGGGAAGGTCTATAAGGTTGAAAGCAGAAAAAATGGCCGGGTTTTTGCCATGAAAAAGCTCTCGAAGAAACGGATCATGGAGACAGGGCGCTTAGCTAACCTCTTAAGTACAGAAATCGCACGCACATTTTTATTAAGAATTGCTCTTGATATCTAGCCGAAAAAAGCATCTTGATGAAAGCCGAACACCCGTTTATAGTTCAACTCCATTACTCATTCCAAGACGAAAGATATGCTTACTTAGTCATGGACTATCTCAGCGGAGGTACTTATATCTCGGCTCTTCGCACCTCATCATCTTCTGATGTTCACAGGAACACTCAAAAAGCGCCTGAAAAAAGTTGGCCGCTTGCCACCCGAGGCCGTTAGATTCTACGCAGCTGAGATACTGCTAGGGTTAGGGTATCTGCATGACAAACTCGACGTGATCTATCGGTAAAAACACATTTCTTTTCAAGCCTTAAGAAATGGTTTGTCTTAGGGATTTGAAGCCGGAAAACGTACTTTTGGATGAAGACGGCCACATAGCCTTATGCGATTTTGGCCTTTCCAAAAGTAAGACATCCCTCTATGTCTTCGATTAGATTAATTGTTGTGGATACTAGTCTCTGAAACCGGGAATAGCTTCTGTGGTACACCTGAGTACTTCGCGCCTGAGATTATCGAAAACAAAGGTCATGGGAAAGCCGTTGACCTTTGGTGCTTCGTAACATTTACCAAATGCTAAAACTCGTTTTAACCTCCTTGAAGGGATGTCTCATCTACGAGCTATACGTCGGAAAGCCACTATTCAAGGACCCAGAAGGCAACCGAGACCGATTGTACCAAAAAATATTGAAAGTAATGCATTTCTTTGTTGATACTCCTGTAACATAAAAAGGAACCTATTGAGTTCCCTGAGACCATGGATGCGGTGACGAAAGACTTGCTGAGGAACCTGCTGCAAAGAGACCCTGCCGATCGGTTGGGATATCTCTCGATTGAGGAGATAAAAAGACATCGGTTCTTTTCGTCCATCCAGAACTGGGATCACGTATACAAGAAGAGACTCCTTCCTCCATTCAAACCAGGGCAAGAGCCAAAGATAAAACTCATGGCAAAAGGCAGAGAAACGATGCTCCCTAAATGTGTAGGGACCCTTGAGGAAGTTGGGTTCGAATTGGAAGAGAATCTCACGGATTCTCCGTCTGAAAATCGATTCAATCAGTTCTAAGGAAACTGCTTGGAAATACTCCAAACGCCATGGTCTATGGCGTGCCCGTACAAAACTATACTATATAAATAACAGTACTTTCTTTTTTTCTAAAGCCCTAATATAATATGATATTATCTTTTTTTTTATTGATTGATCTAAATTCAATATATTGAGAGAGGTCGAGAGCAGAATGGCCCTCTATATTTGATTAATTATAGTGCAGAGGCTTTTTTAATATATTCTGAGGTTTATTAGTTTGTATTAAAGGACAGGTGTTTTGTTTTTATATACATCCATACCTATCAAATTTATCAAAATCATTAACCAACGTCCTTATCGATAGCGAACAAATATGTGGATTAGCCCACAGAGATGATAGAAATTGATTTAACTGTCTTGAATCACAGGTATTTTCAAATGTACTCATCTAATTAATACAGAAAAATTTAAAATGATTTAAAAACTTCATGGAGCATTAGCCTCAACCAAGAAAATTTTCTTTTTTTCTTAGCATCGAAAGAATATATAGCAGCTTGAACGTGTTTGAGCCGTTAATACTCAGGCTTGTGAGCATAAAAAGAGAATACTCAGTTTTTCGCAATCCTATCAAAATATTAGATATTGAACTCACTGCCTTTTTTCCTCTTTAATCATTCAAAGTTAGTTCCCTTGTTAAGGAGAACACTGCTTCTGATTAGGAGATACAACATTTTCCATCGTTACAATCTGAAATTACTACAAAGTTTATCTTGATTAGTCTGCGACTTTTAATTTCTCATCCACAGGGAAATCTCCACTTCCTTCAGCTAATGAATGAGCTTATCACCTTACTCA
>ENA-UOTX01000576-UOTX01000576.1-compost-metagenome-genome-assembly--contig:-NODE-576-length-37350-cov-16.076329_pt1 | contig 37350 bp, 21 predicted proteins | sample MGYA00238143_ERZ746982 | MGnify/ENA primary metagenome ERZ746982 (study PRJEB28758, sample SAMN06268862) | compost metagenome | isolation source: single cell | place: USA: California, Emeryville, Joint... | reverse complement strand
CTTTTCATCATCCAAATCGATATTGAGTAGAAATTTTTTCTAATGATAATCTTCTTCATTATTCTAACCCAAGTAACATTAGCAAAGAAAGGAACTACTTTTCGAAAAGTAAATTGATTTGATTTTGGAAAGCAGCCATTTAAGCAATTTGGAAAGGACTTGTTTAGAAACTAAAAGCTATTACACATTTGTTCTTTTCTCATTCGCAGTGCAATGAAAGATGAGGCTAATTTTCATTTCCTATTCGGTTCATTCAACTGATAGGATATCAATTTATTTACATGGAGTTCATTGGTAACTCTTTATCAAATCGAATTCATCGTTCGAAGAGGATTCTATCTTTATATAAATATATCTCTTGATTGGTAGAATTCGCTCAGTTTTTCTTTCTTTCCCTAATTGTTGTCTAACAGAATCTCCTACTCCTCTTCTCTCATATAAACTCACATTTGATGGTGATTCATGGATAGCAGACTGCTTTTTCCGAAATTGTTGTGTTAAATTTCAACATTTTCAATCCAATTGGAAATCAAAGGTGGGAAAGCAACTTCTTTTTTTTTTTCGGAATTTATCTCAATTGTGCCTGTTGAGTAGCGAAACCGGAAGGAGATCTGCTATTATTTCATCTGAGGTTTAGCCGTCACCTTTTTCCTAACACACGATAAATTTCAGAAATTATATCTGAGTTAAATGGATCTCTATTGCTAACACATCAATTATTTCTTTGTGTAATCTTCCAAAGCAACCAATAACCTTGAAACTATAATCACCTCAACAAAAGAATGTATTGACTGAGACATTTTCACTCAATTACCAACCGATTTGTTGCATATCTGCAACAAAACGCCGAAAGAACACCTGCTTTTTGCTTGGTTACCTCAGACTTACGTGCTTTTGCGTTGGTCTGACATATTGAATGAACATTTTAAACAATTCTAAATTGAGCAATGATGAAATAATTTTTCCAAATTCTATCTAACAGCAAGGTTGCTCTTCAAAGCATATTATACTGAAATCAATTCTGCTCTCATCGCACAAATGCAGAGCCAAGCATAATCGTCTTGTTAAAGAAAGAAACTGCCAAGCTGCTGCAAATCCGTTCTGAATTTTTCAAAGTTAGTCTGACTAAATTATTAAGTTTCTATATCCGATTCTATTTCGGGTACTTTGGTTAATAAAAAAATTTGAGAGAATCATTCTCAAAGTAGAGGACGTCAGGTCACCCATCGTGGTATTAAAAAAGCCCTCCTCTTATTTGTTGTGGGATTAATGCTGCCTTTGAGGAGAATAAAGATAGCTTATTGGTTTAAAATGCTTAAGAAAGCGACCAGTTTCGAATGCGTTTGATGAATGTAAAGAAAAAATGTTGCATATTTGCCTCTCCAGCTCGCGAGCACACTATCGATGGAGTTCTCGTCGATAAATTTGCGTTCGTAGAGATCTCTCTTCCTTTGCAACCGAAAAAACAAATGCTTCATACTCAAAATCCGAATTAAGGAATTTAAATTTGTTTCTATATTGAGAGATTTTATTCCACTGGCAAATCCCTCTATAAAAACTGACTGGCAAAGGAATTCTAATTAAACCAAAACTGATCTGATGATTCTCATTTTGCCTTGGCTATTCTTGATTATACTAATGGTCGACTCTGTTATGGGTCTCACTGTAAATGTCGACCCAGACCAACTTTCTGATCCAGATAATTACGTTGTGGCTGATCTACAAGCCGCATTTAACTTAATCTATAAAACTGGAGCTCTTCCTGGATCTGATAATACGATTATTCTTGCTGCCAGCACTGCAAACACCATACAGCCCTTACAGAATATCTTTATCAACGACACAGCTGGCGGAATCACCATCTTGTTTGAAAATGTACCAAATACTGGCTTTTCTCAAGAAAATGACTGCGATGACCTTCCTATTATCTCGATTTCAAAGCAGAATCAATCATCTGTTTCTTTGATTGGGTTGACTTATTTTACACTTGAAGGTGTACACCTTCTTATCTCAGATTCAAATTTAACACTATTCAGCGGAATCCAGAACTTCTCCATAACACATTCTTGCATCATGAACAATTATACCGCTTATTTGTCTGATATCCTGACCTATAATCTACAGCTCGATAACATTTCATCAATGACCTTTACAAACTCATTTCTCCATCAAAGGACTCGTGCAGGATTTCATCTACAGCAAGGAGGGCAAGTAACCATTCAAAATATTACAATCTGCCTCGGAGATCCAGGCGAACTTCCAGCAGAAGCCTATTATGACCACACTTTTTATATTTTAGGAAATTCTCGAACCAATTCTACTCTATCAGCTTTCATAAACAACATTAATGTTTTCTGTGAGGCTTCTTTGAGTGAGCCGATTGCTACACAAGCAGTATTTAACGTCCGCATGGCTCGTGACGTTGTTATTTCTGACGTTCAGATGCATGACTGCTTCTTCCACAAAATGAAAAATCAGACCTTCAGCGTATACTATTCTTATAACGTGACCTTGAGCAACATAAATATTACAAATATGACGCTCTTTCTTAACAGGTTTAGCCCTGACTACTCACAAAATTTTGGCATTGTCTCTTGCTTTTCGTGTCAACATTTTTCATTGTCGGATTTTTACTATGGAAATTCTTATATGAATGGATCCGAGGACGATCAAGGCGAAGGGCTCGATATGATCACCGTCGATTGGTATTTCCCTTTCACAGACAGAGCAAGTACTATTATCTCTAACGTTACCGTTGAGAATACTCCAATGCTTGGGAAGGGAACGATTGTGCGACTACAAAACTCAAATCCAAAGACTTACGGCGATTTGTTGGTTAACAACATAACAATCTCTAACTGTAGTCTCGGGTTTGGAACAATTATTTCAATATTGCCGAATTGCAGGGACAACCCAGGTTCGAGGACAGAAACTGAAATATTTCCAGTTCAAAAACTGAATGTTTCTAACTCATATCTATACAACACGGAAGTTGTGAGATTAGCAAATGAGTACTTCAACGCTTATCTCAATGAGCTATATAAAGTTGTACTCTACGATGGGATTTTAAACCACAATGTCTTTAACGGGACCAACCAGCTTGAGCCATTTGATGTAATTGGTGGTGAACTTACAATCATCAATCTGAATGCAAGTAATAATACGCTCTCAAAGTGCATATTTGCTTCGGACATTACAAAAAAGAGCAGTTTTATTCTTATCAACTCGAGTTTTAGTGATCTCTTTATTGAGGAAGGGGCTTCTTTTTTAGCATACGCGCTGTCTCAAACAAATTTTTTGTACTTGGATGCGTTGTACAAAAATGACACCGAGAAGATATTTGAAATCGAGTTCAGGCCTTTCATGATTGTCAATTGCAGTTTCACCAACGTGGCGCTGGAGGCAGGTGCTGTTTTTATATCCAGCACCAATCCTATGATTTTACTCATCAACAATACTTTCCATAATATTACTTCAAGCAGTTCGAGTCTCGTAACGCTTGGAGGATATATTCCCCTTACGTCTAAGCCTGAGGGTTTCTCGTATGGTAGTACAAAGCAGTTTATTCAAGATAACATTCTCTGGTCTCCAGGTGCAATACAATGGGCATTTACTGAATCTAGAAATGAACTTTTCGCCTTGAAAAATAATTCCCAAGTGCCAATGTATTTTGTCTATGTGAAAAATAACGTGTTCTTCAATGTCACGACCAATGAAGAACTTCGCATAATAGGAGTCTCAAATGTCGCTCTGGAAACTAGTGCCGTGGGGTTTGTTAACAATACGCTGGAAGCTATCGTTGTGGACAGTCAGAATGATTTTAATGTCTTTGGAATTACGGAAGTAAACGAACTGTTCATCGTCGGCAATGCTTTTTATAACATTTCTGGAAGCAATAGCATCGTCAAAGCTAAATCAACTACGATTCAAAATATGCTGATAGATTCTAATTCCATCAGTGTCATATCCGAAGGTTCAGGTTATGCTTTGGCAGGGTCCACCTGCGCTACAATCCTTTTGATTCGAGATATAGGCTCTCACGTTGAAACTCAGGATACATGGATTAGTATTGAGTGCCAGGAACTGCGGAATTCGATATCCATCACTGATGCAGATTATTACAACATCAGCATAATTTCAAATGAAAATAGATTGAATGGCGCGTTTTTCTTAAAAGTGCATACGCAGCAGGTGCCCGATGGAGCTGTTGGGAATTTCTATATACAACGATGCAGTTTAACTCAAATTGTCATTGACAAGTCGAAACAACTTTATACGAAAGATATGTTTAATAGCCCTGTTATCCAGCTAGCACTCAGCAATACTGCGGCTATCATAGAAGAAAACAAGTTTGTAAATTTGAAAAATGATCCTGTTGACAGCATCTTATGTGTATCAGCACTCAATATCTCTTTCATTGACAGTATATTCCAGAACATGGTGTTTCATGAAGATTCTGGAGGTCTCTATCTTGTTTCTTCTAAAGTAACTTTCTCAAATACCACATTTTTGGAGAATCACGCACAACCAGGACAAGGTGGAGGACTCATCATATTTATCAACCCAAATCAGAAGACAGAGACAATTGTTGTTGAGGTTGAGAGCTGTACTTTTGCGAACAATGCTGCCTCATTGATTGCTTGCGAAGATTCTGCACTTTCTTTGAAAACGAATAATTCCATCATAAGCAACAACTGTGGACTCTCGACGGGACTGATTGATATAATCAATGCTGAGACATCATCGTTGACTTTCACACGAACGAAATTCCAACATGATCACACCATGAACAAAAGTGACTGTATCTATTACGATTTTATCATTATACAATATGCTGCAAATACAGTCAATTTAGCTTTCGATGACTGCCTATTGAACATTTCTGACAATTTCGTCGGTCAACTCATCGTTCTGAATGGTAATTCTCAAGTACTGCTTGATGCTTCAAAGCTTCATTATTTCTCAGCTGAAAACTCAAATCAAACCAGTCCAAGCTCGTTTGGAATATTGAAAGCTGACCGATTTGTGGGCACCTTTAGCGATCTCATAGTTAATTCGATGGATCTCTCCAATACTAAGTTGTTCTCAATTAACTGTGTGAAACAGAATAATGCCTCTTTTTTCGGACAGTTAGTGTTGCGAGACAGTAGTTTTCAAGATCTAAGACTAGAAAGTGCACATCTTATCTACATTGCATCTGAAGATGTCTCTCAAAATGATAAATGTGAACTCCAGGTGCAAATTCATTCTACTAATTTTACAAATGTGACCACGAAACCAAATAATAAAGCCAATGGCTTAATTATTGCAAGTGAGCTGGTCTCGTCTCTTCCAAGATCGAATCCGGATGAAACCTTCATTAACATATCCCAGTGCGCTTTCACTAATATCACCTCTTTAACAGGAGGTATATACTTCGGACTTCCTCAATATAATGGAGATTCGATTTCTATTGAGCGAAGCACATTCCATTCAGTCAAAGCATATGAAAGTGGAGGTATTGTGCATATCCAGAATCCAAATACTACGACTACTACCTTATCAACCTCAGAATCATCTAACAGAATACTTGTTGAAGAGCCAAATCAACAGTTTTCATTCACAAATAATGCTTTCTTTAATATTTCTGCTAAGCATGGAGGCGTCTTATATGCTAACTTCTCCTCGCCTTCGACAACGATGACTCTCCACAATAACAAATTTGAAAACGTGACTGTGGATGGAAGAGGGGGTGTGCTCTATTTCAACGATTCAAAACTGATCGCAACGGATAATCAATTTGGATTTGTCAGCGCTACGATATCTGGCCCTCTTATCTATTCCGACCACATGCAGTTCGATAGTTCAGCTTTTTTCGCTCAAAATGAATTTCAAAACTATTCTGATGACAGCAGTACTCCTCCTTCCCTTGCATTCGCTCCGAATTCTCTTAAAATTCAATTTCTGCCTGACTTTGGAAATCTTCAAAATTTCTCCAATGTCATAACAGATATCACCTCTTATTCTTTAAATGAGTACTTCCTACAAATAACTCTACAATATACAGACAACCAAACCTCTCAAATCGTCGCTGCTGAATCCTCTGAGGCGACCATTCAACTCAATTTCACTTTTGGCAGGAATCTCGGAAATAAAATCAAATCTGAGTATTGCTACTCCTCGATATGTAACGTTTCATTAGCGGGCATCCAGTTACTAGGAGAATCTCAGGACACTGTGCAAATAACAGCCACCTATCAATCTTATGGAGAGTTGCAATATTATGCCCAGAGTCGATTACTCATTCAGCTCCGAGAGTGTCTCCCAGGCGAAATAACCGATACAGTGAGCAAAACCTGTACGCCCTGCCTTTCTGGATTTTACTCACTCAATACCAGCGATAAAACCTGTAAACAATGCCCTCCCGAAGCAAAATGTTTCGGCGGAGCTAACATCTCTTTAAATGAGAGTTACTGGAGAAACTCAATACTATCGGACTTGATCGTTCACTGCAATGACAGCGGTGTGAGATGTAAAGGAGGCTATCACAGCAATTGCAGTGAAATATATACAGGGCCAGTCTGTCTCCAATGCAATACTGAATTGCAATATTATCCCCAATCCGATGGCAGCTGCGGTCAGTGTGTAAATAACGCTCGGTCAGTCGCTTATGGAGTATTCATTTTCGCAGTCGGCTTGGCATATCAAGCATTTGTCATCATCACAGCTTATCGAGGCAGCAATAAAAGTTTTCTTGAATACGAGAAGAAAGACTCTTCTGATGATGACTCACATGCGCAGCAGCCTCCCAAACCAGATGCTTATCTGTCAATTTTCACGACGTACACCCAAATGTCTTCGGTCTTTTTTTTCGGAGCAGGCAATTTCCTTACCGATGGCTTCAATGTGGCTAGTACTCTAGGAAACTCTTCAAAAAAAGTGTTTTTCTCACTTCAATGCTTCCTGTTGCTTGTAACTCCTGATACTCTTGGTATCATGAAAGCCAAGGTCTTCTTGTTTATTTTCTCGCCTGCGGCCAAGCTTATATCAATCCTCATAATCGAGCTCCTTAGAAACTTCTTCGCTAACTTCATTTGCAAAAAGCAAGGAGAGAAGAAACAACGGATAAAGCAATCCCTAATGAGACTTGGAGTCACAGCCATTGGACTCATCAACCTTGAGCAACCAGGCATCATAGGAGTTTTGTGTGACTATCTCTCTTGCGTACAGCTCGATCCAAACGAGTCTATTTACTATATTTCAACCAATAATAATATCCAATGCGGCACTGACCAATACAATTACTTCCGCTATGTGGTCGTCATTCCTGCCTTACTCTGCTATGGTTTTTTGCTTCCATTGGCTATTGTACTACTGCTGTATAAGAAAAGGGATCAGTTACTTAATTCAAAGACCCTTTATGTGATGTTTGGGGCTTTCTATAGCAATTATGGAGTCAAGGCTTATTATTGGGGACTCTCAACGGTCATTTTTAAGATCATGATATTTTTCTTGGATTCGATCTTAAGGTCCACCGAACTGGGAAAAGGAACTACTCTAGCTCTTATAGTGCATCTCTATTATCTGTTATACACAAAGGTTGCTCCTAGATTAAACAAAGAGCTTGGAAAAGTTGAGGGGTATATCATCCGATCGTATATGTGGACAATAGTGTTGACGTTGCTGAGAGGATCAATTGAAAATATCATATTCCAGAGAATTTTGGAAGCCGTAATATTTGCTGTAAATGTCGGCGCTGTTAGTATTTTGCTCTTTCGATTGCTTGGTTCTTATAAAAGGACGTTTATGCCATTGATACAGAAAATACTTGATAAATTCCGAAGGCTTACGAAACGAAACACTATTGCCATTGATTCTCAATCTCCTTCGAAAGATAATTCATCAAGCATAGATCTGAAAGCAGATTTAACTCCCGATAAGAAGTAACCTTAATTCGCAATCTGTTGTTTTTAATAGCAGGAAAATTATTTATAGATCAGAAGTAGAACATGGAGGAGACTTTAGCCCGCCGCTTCGCGAATACAAGCTCGAGGTGACATTCGACAAAAATGAGCTCGACCAAACGCCTGACGAGCTGAAAGATAGATCGGTTGATTTTGAAGAGTCCTCTCAGTATAGTGGTTTCGAAAGCAGTAATCTGGATCTTGCACTTAGAAGAGCAACGCCAAACCCAAGAGACGCATATTTTGGAGGAGTTGAAATAAGTTCTTCTAAATCATAGCAAACTTTAAACAAATCAAAAATACTTTTCATTATTCTTTGTGAAATGATGTGATCTTGTATTGTTACATCATTTGTGAGGCCTATTTTATAAGAATATATCGAGATCTTACAGAGTAAGCTATTACGGGTTTTACTTACTGCATCAAATATTAATCAAATCGATATGATATCCTAGAATTTGGATTTTGGTCTTAGAATAAAAATACAATTGGCTTCAGTCTATTAAACACAGCTTAATCAGATTTATATGCAAAGTCACGTTTCAGCTAAAAGATCAGGTAGGAAAACATATTTTTATCCGTAATGCTAGAGGCCCTCGATTTACTAGTGTCTTTTAGGGGAGTGTCGGTTTTGGATACCAGAGAAATTGCTCTTTGTTTCTTCCTGCATAGTCTATCGTGCTTTATATCACCTGAGATTTGTAGCCTAGCTTATTTTCTGAATTCATTTCACCAAATAAACAGCGAATTTTAATTTTTCACGATTTTTTCAGTATTTAATTAACGTGGGCCAGAAATACAGCATGACCAAATAAGCATACATTCCATTTGATCAAGACTCTGAAAATGAATATCACTTTCGTATGAAGTGGGCTTGGGAGCCCAAATGAGAAACATTCTACTCGGACTTGAAAATAATTCTTCAAGAAGCCAGCTAGGTTCGATTAAGGACGGACCATTGCGAAACACTGAGACCAGCCATCTAGAAGATAAGAATGCAGATAAGTTATTTTCGAAAAGAGATCATTGATAATCCTACCAAATTTTTCCTTGAATATTACTTTCTCTGAAGAGCTCTCAAATAACTTCACACCGGTAGTCGTCGATGTAGCTAATAGCTTGCCTTCAGGGTCCCATCTCACACACCAGATTGAAGAATTATCTAATGAACATGAAGTCATTAAGTTAAAAATTATCCTTCAGGATGTGTTTATTTTACTAAACTTTTTCTTGTCAATATTCTTGGCAAAACTGGACATTCGGAAATCATAGATCCCAACATTGCTGTTGGAGCCGCCAGCAACAATCAAATTTGTATCAGATTGGTTCCACTCAAACCAAAATAAATCTTTATTATCATGCTGTTAGACTTGTTTTGGATCAAGTACTAACCAGAATTCCCAGGCAGAGAGAGAGGATTCTTTCGCAACAATGCTTGCGTCTCAATATCCATAAAGTTGAACTTAAAACGACTATATGAAACTGCAACTATTTGAGTTGACGCATTGGGATTCCATTGACATCGATTCCAGCTTTCTTTTCATGAGAATAAATAATATATATATTGAGACGATTTTAAATCATTATACCTTTTGTTGCTATTCTCAGAGAAAATTCACACAAATCTGTATCGACATTGACGAGTGAACATCCCCCCAAACTATCAATCGCAAATATTTTCTCTCCTGTTGGGTTAAAATCCACACATTCAACCTTTCCTGTAGAATGACATCTTCTTTCAACATTGTGTTCTACATTTCAATTACTTGCCTTCATGAATAAGACTCCACTTTGCTTTTTTCACAATTTCCAGTTTCTCATTATCAAATAAATGATAAAGAGCAGTCTTGTGTCTGGATAGAAAAGCTGTCATGCCTCTCCTTCTGTTTGTAGATATCGGCTGTCAACCGATGTCTTTATGAAGTAAATCACAATAAAACAAACCAATCGAAATTCTGAAGATAGATACTTTCTTTAAAGAGCACCGACTTGTACACCATTCGTGGTTTTTTAGAGATATCAAATATTTGGAACTGAGCCTCTTTTGGATCACCGTTATTAATTGACATGAGGTGGTTCGTATCCGGCAGCTGTTCGATGTAAGTATAAGAGTCTATTTGATCGTATGAAGCCATTAAATCATAATAGTAATAATCTGTTGAGTTTACTGGGCTCCTCTACAATTGGCCCCTGAAATTTTTCTTCCAGAGTATTTGAGGACAGATTGTAGGCAAGTACTAGATTATCTCCGGTTGAGCACCAATACGACTTCAATGTAAAGTTATCTTGAACTATTTGTTAACTTTTCAGAACTGGTAGGAAATGGCACCTGCATTAGTTATTCTGGAAGGTCTTGATTTAAATGTTTTAGCTTTTTTTACAATGGCGTCCGTTTTTTGGGGCTCAGATACGTTACTGTTGATGCTTTCTTGCATTTCTTCCTTATGCTTTCAATCTTCTGAGGCAGTATCTTATCTTTTAACTTTATTTCACTTCAAGTATAACAACGCAAAACAAAAAGATAAATAATAAAGCAAATTTCTTTTTCTCATGTTCTTTCTGTGGAAGTCTTCCTAATGACCAGCCATTTTATTTAAGCCAAAACTGATATGATTCATTTTTTATCACATATTTCTTTGCTTCTATTTCAGAAAAACCTGCAATTGATGATTATTTTCAAATCTTTTCGCAATGTTATGAGAAAATTTTAATGTTTTTCTATCACTTTGATTCCTATCTTGCGTATCTTCTATTCACAGGTATGCCAGAGCATGCTTTTCTCCGCTCCAAAAGCCTCTCGCTCTTGGATTCTCCATAATATTTCTTCTTCTTATTAATATATAAAACCTTGAAGTTATGCTACGTTTGTAGATGCTTATTAAACAACATCGAAAGCAATCAAATAATCTGGAATGCGTTTGAAAAGATAAAGATATATAGACTTTTAAATAATCCCGATAGATTACTCTTACTCCATCGCGCTGGACCTTAAAATGTAATTTGGCGGTTTAGAACTAGCATCATTGCCGTTAATCACGTAATTATATGTTGAACTCGCAATAACTGATTCCAATAGTTTTTCTTTCGGTGTTCCTCGAGAACTCCTCTTGCATAGAGTCTTAAACCCTTGTTTAAGTTTCGAGGAGAGTCCATAAGCAAGGGAATTGCAAAATCCTCTGCTTACCAAAACCAACCCAACAACTTCGTCGTATGATTTTGGAGACAGATCGTTTGTGAACAAGACGTGAAGTTGCGCAATAACGAAGGGAAGTTCGCAAATAATTAAAAGTATTGGATAGAAAAGAAGCTCTGAATGAGTCTTTATTTCATATCTGCGGAATACTTTCAGCACGAACACGTAGCAAAATCCACAGTATATCATGCTTGCCATTGGCAGCACAGTCGTAGAAAATAAAGGCAATATTAAAAACGTGTTGCCTAGTTTCGCTTGAATATGGATTGCTATGAAACTCCCAACGATGACTGGGACAGTTATCGAACTGATAATATATTTTTTCAGAACTGCATTGTTAAGATAGTCCTCACCATCCTTGACAGAGTGATGAAGTGCATGTGCAAAGCATGTTATCCAGGATATTGACCCTGCATACGCCGAAAGGGTAAAACCATTTATGAAAATCGAAGGGGGTGTCACATGGGTATATGCGAAGCAGAGCGTAAAGAGGGCGTCATTGGCTGATAGACATATCATCATTTTCCCAAGTACATTGTGATGGAGTTTGAGGAGAAGAGTTACGATGATATTAAATAAGCAACCCAATATAGAGAGAGTTGCAATGGTGAGTATGGCTATTGTGAATGTAGAATATGTAGAGTTGATTTCTGTGGTTTCAAGGCTTGACTGGAGTCCTAGCGCTGTGTTTAGAGGCTCAATTGCGAGATTTTCGAAAGCCATTTAATTTCCTTCTTGATTAAACGAAAGATTTATTTATGAGAGCTTTATCTATGCGATGCTTATTAGACTCATGATGACTACCCAAATTAAGAACCTGATTGATAGAAATTCCATTTGTTAATGAGAAAGAAGCTAGAGTACAAATGATTGCATTTTTCCAGAGACTGTGAAACATATAACTTTTGAGGCAACAGCTCAGATTTTTTGGTTTAGCTTGAAGCTAATAGCACATAGAAAGCAATCAATGAAACTAGCATGAATTAATATGGATACATTTAATAGTACCAATGAGTCACTTTGCTGAAATAGTCATGGACTTTAAAATGAAATTTGGTGGTTGAGCACTTACTACACTCTCGTTATTACTCACGAAAGTATATGTTGAAGTTGCAGCAACCGATTCCAAAAGCGGTATTCCTCGAGGGCTCTGCTTACATAGTACCTTAAACCCTTGCTTAAGCTTCGAAGAGAGCCCATAAGCAAGAGAATTGCAAATGCCTCTGCTTATTAGAATCAGGTTAACAGTGTCTTCGATTGATCTTAAAAGTAATTGGTCTGCAAGCAGAGCATGGAGTTGCGTAATAACGAAGGGAAGTTCACAAATCAGTAAGAGGATTGGATATAGAAGAAGCTCTGAATGGGTATTTATTTGATATCTACGGAATACTCTCAGCACAAACCCGTAGCAAAATCCGCAGTAAATCATGCTTACAATCGGCAGCATAGTTGTAGAAAATAAAGGCAGAATTAGCCACCCCTCTCCAAGTTCTCCGAGTGAATAAATTGCAAATAAAGCCCCGCCGATGGCTGGCACTATTATCGAACTGATAACATATTTTTTCAGAACTGCATTGTTAAGATAGTCCTCACCATGCTTGACAGAATAATACAGTGCATGTGCAAAGCATGTTATCCAGGAAACTGATCCCGCATACAATGCAATTATAAAACCATTCATAAACAATGGATAATCAATTTGTGTGCTGGAATATGCGAAACAGAAGGTGAAGAGTGCGTCATTGGCTGATAGATATATCATCATTCTCCCAAGTACATTGTGATGGAGTTTGAGGAGAAGAGTTACGATGATATTAAATAAGCAACCCAATATAGAGAGAGTTGCAATGGTGAGTATGGCTATTGTGAATGTAGAATATGTAGAGTTGATTTCTGTGGTTTCAAGGCTTGACTGGAGTCCTAGCGCTGTGTTTAGAGGCTCAATTGCGAGATTTTCGAAAGCCATTTAATTTCCTTCTTGATTAAACGAAAGATTTATTTATGAGAGCTTAATCTTTACACTCATGATGATTTGAAACAACTACTCCAAATAAGTTCTGGTGGATAGAGTTAATGAGAAACAAACTTGAGTCTCAATGATTGCATTTTTCCAGAGACTGTGAAAAATATAACTGTTAAGGTTTAGCTTGAAGCTAATAGCACATAGAAAGCAATCAATGAAACTAGCATGAATTAATATGGATACATTTAATAGTACCAATGAGTCACTTTGCTGAAATAGTCATGGACTTTAAAATGAAATTTGGTGGTTGAGCACTTACTACACTCTCGTTATTACTCACGAAAGTATATGTTGAAGTTGCAGCAACCGATTCCAAAAGCGGTATTCCTCGAGGGCTCTGCTTACATAGTACCTTAAACCCTTGCTTAAGCTTCGAAGAGAGCCCATAAGCAAGAGAATTGCAAATGCCTCTGCTTATTAAAATCAGACTAACAGTGTCTTCGATTGATTTTGAAGCTAGATCCTCTGTAAGCAGAGCATAGATTTGCACCAGAACAAATGGAAGTTCGCAAATAATTAAGAGTATTGGATATAACAGAAGCTCTGAATGAGTATGTATTTCATATCTGCGAAATACTTTCAGCACAGACCTGTAGCAAAATCCACAATAGATCATACTTGCAACTGGTATCACAGTTGTAGAAAAGAAAGGCAGAATTAACCAACTATCTTCGAGATCCCCGAGTGAATAAATTGCAAATAAACTCCCACCAATGACTGGCACAATTGTCGAACTGATAACATATTTTTTCAGAACTGCATTGGTAAGATAGTCCTCGCCATGTTTGACAGAATTATATAGTGCATGTGCAAAGCATGTTATCCAGGAAATTGATCCCGCATATACGGAAACCGTGAAACCACTCATAAACATTGAAGTGATTTGTATGTGGGAATATGCGAAGCAGAGAGTGAAGAGTGCGTCATTGGCTGATAGATATATCATCATTTTGCCAAGCACATTGTGATGGAGTTTGAGGAGAAGAGTGACGATAATATTAAATAAGCAACCCAATATAGAGAGAGTAGCAATGGTGAGTAGGGCTATTGTGAATGTAGCATGCGAGGACTCGTGTTCCGTGGCCTCGAGGATTGGTACTGGACTTAGAGACTCAATCGCGAGAGGTCCTAAAACCATTTATTTAATTTCGACAATATTATTCAGAAAATTTATATTTGAAAAGTAAATATATATTATGTTTGTAGACTCATTGTGATTTAATACAGCTAATAGAAACAAGATCTTGATTAATGGAAAATTCCTTTTGCCAACGTGAAAGGAGCTTCATTAAAATAAATAGCTTTTCTGGCACAACATGGATAAATTAGGTGGTTTTGAACTCTCTATAAGTAACGATTGCATGAAAGTTACAAAAATAAAAACCAACCATAAATACCCCTGATACAATATGTCCTTTAATGAAAATTTGACTAGTAGCAGCGCCACAATTATCAAAAATTATGAAAAGTGACCCTTATCAAATTAAAGGGACGAAAAAACATCCAAGCTAATGGTTCATCATTGCAGGGTGGAGCTGACTATAAAATAGATCAGCCTTCTTTGGTCAATTCGTTATTCGAACTACTTTGTGTATTCCTTTATTGAAGCCTCTGTATGCTTTAAAATGGGACAGTTTTATCTGTATATCTCTGTGTACCAACAACTTACAATTTTGAATACTTTCGAGCTTCTTTTTTTGAAGCAGAGACTCACTTTATCATTTCTGAACCCATTCAAATTGCCTTAATTGGAGGTCGGCTCGTAAAATAATAACATTATGCAAGTCCTCGGTTTCTAATTATAAAATATCTAGCCTTTCGCTAATGTGAAACATGTAAAGAAAAATCAATTAAATTCATTAAGCAATGAATTTGCAACCTTGCATGATTTTTCAGGCCAGTCAAGAAAAGAAATTATGATTGAGAAATTACGCTGCTAAACTTTAAAACAAAATTAGGGGGCTTTAAGCTCCCATAGGAAATGATCTCATATTGGGTCGATTCCGAAACATAAGACGCCAAAAGGGTTTCATGACGCTCCTTTTGAGAAACCTTTCCACAGCGCAGTTTTATCCCTTGTTTGATTCTGGAAGAGAGTCCGTAAGCAAGAGAATTGCAAATACCTCGGCTAGCCAGCACTATCATTGCAATTTCACCGAGCTCTTTTGGAACTGGAGAGCAGAAAATATTGTAAAATTGAAGGATCACGAACGGAATTTCGCAAATTATCAGTATCAAAGGGTAAGAAAGCAGTTCGAGAGATACGTCCATTTTATACTCGCGGATTTTCTTCAACGCAATAATATAGCAATAACTGCAGTAAATGATACTTATTATTGCTATTATTCCATTAAACCAGAAGCTAATGCTTGGAATGAAAGAATTGAAAATAGGAGCCTGAAGAAGACCTCCAATTGCTGAAAAAATAACTGACATAACGAAGTATTTTTTCAAGAGCGAGTCGTCTAGCAATTCTTCGCCGAACTTGGCTGAGTTGTATAACGTATCTGCAAAGGAACATCCCCAGATAACCGAGCCAGCCCATGCGAAATTGAATATGATATTGGCAGCAGGCAAATCACGCCATATAGGACAGCCGATTGCCATGGTATAGATGAAATCGGTTACTGAAAGACAAATCATCATTTTTCCTAGGACGTTGCGGTGAAGCTTGAGTAGAAAAGTTATGGTGATATTGAATAGGCAACCCAGTAGTGATAATGATCCCAGAATGCTCAAGATAAGAGAGAATTCATAAAGGTTGCTTTCAACTAATGCTTGTTCTGATGTAAGCTGAGGGTATTCACCGAGTGATCCGATGGTGTGGTTGTCGAAAGACATCCTCGTATTATTTTGAGTTTAGCCAAGTTTATTTATTTACAATCTGAATTATTTAAAATGAGTTGTATCTAATTAATATGATTTTGAAATTAGCACCTATCACATAATGACTTGTAGGCACTTATAAAGAAACATGTATTTGCTCTATTAAATGTAGTTTGCTCAGAAAATGTATTTTCGAAGAAGAATGAAAAAGCTTGCAAGATCAATATTTAATTCGGTGTTCATCTTTGTTGATTTCTCATCATCATCCTCCATGCTCCGCTGCTTGCTCATCAAATCTTTTTGTTAAATATTTGAGTGAAAATTATAGTATTTTGGCTAATGAGTCTGTCAAATTGTACCATTTGAAATACCGAGACGTGATGGATATACTTCCATCATGTGAACAAAGAAACCATTTTGATCAGAGATATATTGGTTTGAGCTAAAACTATCACTTTTCACCCCATATCCCTTTTCAGTTTGGCTAACAATAGCAATTAGGAGTTTTTGTTTTTAGCGCATTACAAATTAGGAATTTGTAAAACGATGAATGTGAACTGTTTCTAATGGTTTATTGTATAGATATATAACTAGAAAGCTAAAAACTCAGCCATTTAACACTGAATCTAGCTGACCTAAGGAATAAACATCTAAGAAACATATGATCTCACCCTCATTTGCTCCTGGACTTCTTTAAGGCTTAGACTCGGTCCAGAAGCAAGGAAAGGTTTGATACACTATATTGTTTAGATGCTAAACTAATTTTTATTCACCAAGGTCTTTAAATAGAGCTAAATTTTGGGCAGTGATCCCTTTAGGCAAGTTTTCCACTCTCTTCTTAGATGTATTCAGAGAGCTCGCCTTGCTCAAGGGCCACTTTTTTTTGCAAACAGGATGTTTTTCTTAGAATGTCTCTTCTGCTTTGCAGAAAGGCAACAGTTCGTAAGTCTCATCAAAATAATTCCTCATTCTGTGAGACTCGCTCGAGCTGTTCTTATTTTTGTAGTAAAACCTCTCATCGTCATCCTTGAGAAAATCATCGTATTCATCCTTTAAGAAAGTGTCTTCAAAGCGATTATTATGTCCGAGAGCCAGTTCGTGGCCAGGCTCCAAGCAACTGAATTCGGCAAAGCTACCCAGATTAATAGTATTAATACTATTAGAATATGCTTCTAGAGGCTGTAACTCTGGAGAATAATTGCTTGAGTTAGAGTCGGTAGAAGCGTGCTCTTGTGCGTTTGTGTCAAAGAAAAACTTGAAACTTTGAAGGATCTTTCCAAATGATTCTTCAGCAGTTGAATCGAGGACTGCGCATCCAAGCACGATTCTTTGGAGCTGTTTGACCGCAGATTTATTTAGTATTAATTCTTGATATCTCGTAGGCAAAAAGCTCATGTCTGCGAGACGATATGGGTAATTTATCACGTTGCTTTCTTGCATTTTTTCGCTATTCAACTTTACTTTCTTTTTAATTTCATTTTCAATGCAATCCTGATTGTTCTCAGGATCGATATCCACTTCTGACTGGACGGTCGAAGGCGACTCTAGGTCTTCCTCAGAGCCTTGCTGGTGCTCTTTCAAGTGCTTCTTGAGACTTGATTGATAATAATAGAATCTCGAACAGATCGAGCAAACAAATCTTGATCTTAATTTCTAATATCTGTATTAGATACACATTAACCTTAGTAGTATCTTACATTATCTTCATGGATTTGGACGTGTTGCTTAAGATTCGAATTGTTTGCGAATGTCTTTGGGCAGTGCGGACATACGTATGGTCTTTCGCCGGTATGTAACCTTTCATGACGTTTCAAGTTCGAGTGTTGAGTGAAAGCGTGGCCACAGACTTTGCAAACATAAGGTTTTTCACCTCTGTGGATTCGCTCGTGTTTTTGTAAGGAATGATGGTGTGCGAACTCTTTTCGGCAGGACTCGAAGTAGCTATGAAGTTGGTTAAGGGAAAAAAATTCATTAGGAGGTTACCAAACGAAGGTTTTAGGCTTTATATAGATGTTTTCTCTGGTAAGAGAGGTTTTCGTGCTACTTTCTTCGGTTTTATATGAAGTCATCCGATCTTCAAGTGAAAGATTGTCCACGAGGTCGTCGGAAAAGATATCTTGAAGGCTGTGGGCCTGGTTGAAGTCTTCATGCGAAAACAAAACGTCGTTGCAAAGGAAATCAGACATTAGTGTTTTGACTGACGCCTTCAAGGTAGTTTCGTTGTAAATTAATCAAAATGAGTATATAATTTTGAACTTTTGGTTAAATAATCAGAGTCGGAATATCATAGAGTAGTTTCCGTCAGTGCAAATTATTTTACAATGCGGAATAACAGGCTTCCATCATAATGCGTCATTAAGGAAAAGAACTGTCATTTTTTTCGTTGACAATACTCGGGAAACATCTTCATGGCTAGAAAATAGCAGGAGTTCATAGCTTCTTCACTGTAGTTCAGTTAAATGGTCCAGAAAAAGTGAAAGGAACAATGTACCCAATTTTAAATGTGGATCAAGAGCGGGATTTCATTTCAACAATCGCAGTAAATGAAAAATAGAGGACTGAACTGATAAGTTGACCAGCACAGTCAAGTCTGTCTAATATTTTGCTTTTTTATCGGTCTTTTATGGAACTTCTTTCATAGATCTTGCAAGTTTAGTTAATTTAGCTGTTTATGGTTTCTAAACAGGTATTTTGTATAGGATTACAGCGGGAAGATAAGTCTTAAGAATAATTCATGAAGAAGGCGAGAATAGGATGTGTTGAGCGCTTCCTATTTTGGCATTTCAAGGACTTTAATTTCAGAGATAAAGGGGTTAGTCGTTTATTTAATTTAGAAGAGGCGAGCCTCTGATTGATTGGTTCACAATGTTTTTTAAAAAGCAGCAGTTTGAAAAACTGAGATCTTTAATATTTTAAGCAGCGTCAGGTTTTAGGATCATTTCTGAGTTGGCTATCGCTCTGAAGAATATAGTTAGAAAGGCTCATGCTAGGAAAATACGCCTACCAACACGGTTTATGGACCTTTCAGTATCAATATGGAATGTCGTGTAAATTATTACTCTGAAGAGAAAAAAAATTCTCTTTAAAATCAATAACGAGTGGTAAATGGGTACAAAGCAATCAAAAGAATTTGCACGGCATGAATGCAAAGTACATCAGTGATACATCCCATGTGTTTCAAACAAAACTTATAACTGTAAATGTGGATTCATTTATTCCTGTTTATTAAACCTTAAAAAGGAACTATATAATAATTTTCAGTTACCGTAAAGTGAGTTCTTTCTTCTTAATTTAACTGTTCATTTGCGGCTAGACTTAATGAGACAGCCTCCGATGATATTTTTGGGCCTACTAAAATAAATGTCTGAGTAAGTGTAAATGTGCTTATAGTGGAAATAAAAGCTATGCCAGGACGAGTTCAAAGTTAATAGTGGTTCGCGTTTTTACAACTCTCGTAGCTATTCAACAGAGATTTGAAAAAAGTTAATGAAAGAGGACAACATTTATATTCAAAATATGGCTGGAAGATTAGTAGGGTGAGCGTAATTTGAGGAACGCATGAAAAGATGTGAAATATAATTGAAGAAAAAATTGAACTTGAATTTCAATTCATTTTGATATACTCTACTAAAAGCTTATATGCAGTTCTTATTGATCATTCTTTCTAAGAGAAGTTGAAACCGATATCATTGATTCTGCTAGTAACTTAGGAAAATCAATTAGTTTTTTTGAAAATTGAGAGTTCCAATGGAAATAGGGCTGTTGTCAAGGCGAGTAGTTGTGTTGACTAAATACGTCGTACTTTCAACCCGAAATAATCTGAAACTGATTTGGAAGCTATTTAATTCGTCAATACTTTCATTTGGAATTATTATTTTACGTCTTTGCTATACGAGGGTTGGCTGAGTATGCCCCAAAAAAATACTCTGCCCTTCATATATTCAACACATTTATGATACTGATTTCAAAGAACGAAATTTCTCTCAAAGAGTAAGCAAAAAGAAAGAAATAAAACAACTTTAGCGCTAACTTGGTAGAGAAGGAGAAGCTTGTCCCTGCATAATTTGCATATTTCCTTTTGGGATCTTGTGCAAACATGAATTTGCAACAGTTTGCAGCTCTTGTGGAGAAAATTCAGCATCGAACTCTCTAACAGAGCCCTTTCCATTGTTTCGACCGATATTTTTTGATTTCTTGTGACATGGTAAGTTATCTCGAGAAGTAGCGCTCGTTGAGTTCCAACTTAGCTTGAAATCTCTAGATCCAACCTTCAGAAAAATGTCATCTCCCACAATCTCGTCCAAGTCTTCCATGGGTTGATCTGATCCTATAGTTTCGAGGCTGAATCCAGCTAAATAATCGGAAAGCTGCTCATTCTGCTTGCTAAATGTGGTATCCTTTGCTGAAAGGTCACTTGAAATTTTAGAACTGAGCTTAAGCAATGGACCCAAGGAGACAGGAGCACTGTTTTCCCTGTCACGAAAGCTTTGAAACGTCACACCCTTCAACCAATTATGTGAAATGATCTCCGAAATACCAGACATACCACCCAAACGATCTTTGGGATTTTTTTGTAACAAAGCACCAACGAAATCTTTGAGTGCCTGGGAGCACTCACGCTTTATCACAGGAATTTCGTCCTTTATTCTGTTAGAGATGTGATCTTCTTTAAAACGTCTATAGAAAGGAGGTCTGCCTTCAGCAAGCTCATAAGCGATGACTCCGAGACTGTAGTAGTCAGCAGAGTAGGTATATCCTTTGTGGAACATGACTTCTGGCGCCATATATCTAATCCAAAGAGAACCATCATTAGATTTAGTCTCGATGGATATTACTCAATAGTTCCACACCATGCTTGTAGTTGTTTTCCGTCTTTGGGTCCTTGTACTGTGAGTCCCATGTCGCAGAGGTACAAATGTCCATTTTCATCAAGAAGGATGTTCTCAGACTATTTGTTGAATTAAGTTGGTTAGAAATAGAGTATCATGCAGTTTTACCTTGAGATCTCTTAGCACATAGCCTGCCTTATGTACAAATTCCATTGCAACGATGATTTCACAAATAATATGCCGAATCTCGGTTTCTGTGAGCATTCTTGATCGACTGATGAGTTGTCTGAGAGTTCCGCAGGGCAGATACTCCATCACGAAATAGAATGATTTTGTCTAATTTTCAGATTGATGAAAAGTTATCACTCTAATCAAATACTGTTTGAAATGCGCTGATGAGATTCGTCAGGAAAGGGCCTCTAAGGTTCAACAAATTGGTACGTTCATGAATAATAAGTTCTTTTTGATCATCTCCTTTGAAAGAAGGCTTCTTCTTAATTCGCTTTATCGCCACAAATTGCGAATTGCTTTGCTTACGACCTTCATAAAAGTTAGAGATTAGATATCGAGCAAACTTAATTCATGATATACCTAAATAGACCTCCGAGAAGCCACCTTTGCCTATCAACCGAAGATCTTCGTAACCAATAAAGTTATTTGACAGAAATTCCTGGTATCGAACGGTTTTTGGCTCCCAATTTCTTAACACGATTTTTTCAGGAAGAAAACTCAGCTTCGCTTTGGGTTTCGTTAATAGATATCGAACCAAGTGTCCAGCTTTACGACTAGTCGTAAGGACAATGCTGGCTTCGTCAAGCAAATTTTTATTGTGATTTTTGCACCATGCCACATACTCTCTAGTCAGCCATGGCACGTCACGCTCAGCAAGATCTTTTGAGCTTAATTTGAAAATTTTGATGGCTCCATGAGTTTCGAATTTTATCTCAGTAGATTCACTGTGTGCTTTTTCTAATACTAACGAAAGCGTTGGCAATAGTGATTTTCTCATCAAGGAGCTCGCACTTCCTGTCTCAGGAACTAACAGCTTATGGCTCATGTATTGGATATGCTTTTCAATCGAATTATAATTGGATTCGCATTATAACAATTTAAATAAGAAAATTTTCATCAGCGTAAGAATTAATTAAATTCTACTGGCATTTTTCAAAAGGAGCTTTTCAACCACAAATGACTACTGCTTAGCAACAACTAATAATTGATCAAGATACTAACCATTTAAATGATAGTTCACTGCTTAAGGGTTGCAATAAGTTCAATACCCCGGAATACACAACTGTTCCAAGTTATAAATATAGATGAGATTGAACTGAGCGTTGGCCATAAGGTGACAAAATCGATCGGAGAAATTTTAAATCAAAGGGAGTAAGAGCATTTTACAAAAGCTTTGAAGTGAAAGATTTTTTGGCAACAAGCCAAGCAGGTTGCATCTGATTCATATGCAAAAACAATACTTAAACTGTAAACGCCTTGAATGTACTATGGATTTCATAAACTCACGAAAACTATAGTGATTATTTACAGCAGTGAGTTACTGTGGATAATCTTCCCAGCGTTAAATTAAAGAAAATAAAGTGTGTTCTCAAATTGATTTTTTTAAATAAGCTCCTGTAATTAATTTATAACAAGATTGAGAATAGCTATCAACACAATAAAAAATATTTCTTCCGAAATTGGAATGACGATCTTCCCACTGAATATCTCCTATTAGGCCTATGAGAATTTTACAGATTAGGCAGTTCAAATGAATCTATCTATACCTTAGACTTATCTATTCTCTATTATCAAATAAATAGTCTATTCTCGTAAAGAGGTAGGAATGATCGAAAATCACTAGATATATAGCTTGAATCTGAAACGGAGGTGACAATAGCAGTAGCCGCATGAATAGCAAATATTGAGGAGAGAAAGTTAAGTAATCCAACAACGAAAGAAAAAGCAAAACTCCAAAATAAGGGTCTGAAAGTTCCGTCCTTAGCTTCAGTCTATACAAAAATGCTTCAGTATGAGCTTCTGGGTTTAAGTTGTGTATAGAGAGCCCTTGAAAAGCGTTCAGCTTTGGAAAGCAGCGTTGCTGTAATGGGTAGAAATAAATTTTTATTCTCCGTGGGAGTAGCCGTTCTCTCATTGAAAACGAAATGGGAAGTCGCTTTCAAAAAATTTCAAGAATTACGAAAAAGTATAAAGACTTGTCATTTCTCGATCCGAAGAGAATATAAAGTTACACTCATGGCTCCATGGAGTTCCCTAAGATAGCTACTTCTGGAATTTGATTTCAATCAGATTTAAAAGAACACATACGTGCATAACAGAACACAGCATGGGATTGGTTCATGCCATTGTTATATAAAATTACTGGACTCAAAGTTATCAAATTTTGAACTGCAACAAAAAAAGAGTAAATATACCTTACAATACAACATGAATTGTTATTCAATAGTCAATCCGTCAATAATGCTTCTACTGTCTCTGCAAAAGCAATAACTGACCAACTATATATCTTAAAATCCAAAGGAAAAAGCCTTATTTTGCTTTGAAAGAAGAAGTTTCTCCTTGCAAAATTTGCTTGTTTCCTTTAGGAACACTCCTCAGACATGAATTCGCCACAGCTTGGAAATCTTCTTCAGAGTATCCAACCTCGAATTCTTCAAGAGACCCTTCCTCATTGCTGCAATCTGTTGAAGTTTTTGTACTTCGAGCCTTTTGTTCTCCGAATTTAGCTTGAATTGAGCTCCAGGTGAAATCGAAAGCTTTCTTTCCGAATTTGCGAGTAACGTCTCCACTCACAGCCTCCTTGGGATCTTCTATGACTCGATCTGATGCGACTGTATCAACACTGAATCCAGATAAATATCCAGAGAATTGTCCGGCTCTTTGGCACCTTGGCTTCATATCACGAGAGATTTTAGCATTGTGCTTCAGCAAAGGACCTAAAGAGTTCGGAGCACAATTTTCCCTGTCACGGAAGGTTTGAAACTTCACATCCTTCAACCAACGATGGGAAATGATCTCCGAAATACCAGACACACTACCCAAACGATCCTTGGGGTCTTTTTGTAACAAAGCACCAACGAAATCTTTGAATGCTTGGGAGCACTCACTCTTGATCACAGGGATTTCGTCCTTGACTTTGCTGGAGATGTCATCTTCGTTAGAACGTCTATAGAAAGGAGGCCTTCCATCAGCAAGTTCATAAGCAATAACTCCGAGACTATAGTAGTCAGCGGAGTAGGTATATCCTCTATGGAACATGACTTCTGGAGCCATATATCTAGGTAAAAATTAGATTCCTTTGAAAGTAGTGATGAATATTACTCAATTGTCCCACACCAAGCTTGGAGTTGTTCTCCGGGTTTTGGCCCTTGTGTTGTTAAGCCCAGATCGCAGAAATATAGGTGTCCATTCTCATCAAGGAGAATGTTGTCGGACTATTAAATTTATTATTAGTTTTGTTATAATTTCTCGTGTTTTATTTACCTTGAGATCTCGCAGGATATAGCCTGCTTTATGTACGAACTCCATCGCGGCGATAATCTCACAAATGATATGCTTAATCTCTTCTTCTGTAAGTTCTCTGGATCTCTGGATGAATTTTCTTAGACTCCCACAGGGAAGATACTCCATAACGAAGTAAAATGATTTTGGCTAATTTTAGAAGGAAGAGTTAATTATTTCGAAATAAATAGAAAGGAAAGTACTGTTTGGAATGCACTGATGAGATTAGTGAGGAAAGGACCTCTAAGATTTAGCAAATTGGCGCGTTCACCAAGAATAAGCTGCCTTTTCTTATCGTCTTCGGTGAGAGAGGATTTTTCTAGCTTTTTTATCGCCACTAATTGCGCATTGCTCTGCTTGCGGGCTAAAATGAGTTCATGTGAGACACCGAGGAAATTGATTTAAAAAGTTACCTACAAAGACTTCAGAGAAGCCCCCTTTGCCTATCAACAGCAAGTCTTCATATCCATATGACCCACTTTGATTTTGACACTTTGACTCCCAATTTCTTAACGTGATTTTTTCAGGAATAAAACTTAGTTTCTTATTTGGCTTGAGCAGCAAATGTTGAACTAAGATGTCATCTCTTTTAGTTGTAAGAACGACTTTGCTTTCTTCGAGAATTTGCTTGCTATGGCTGTTGTGCCAAGTCACAAATTCTCTATTAAGCCATGAGACATCAAGATTAGCAAGCTCTTTCGTTGCCATTTTGAAGATCTTCACGGCTCCATGAGTTTCGAATTTTATCTCGGTGAGAGGCTCACGAGGTGGCTTTTCAAGTCTTAGTGATGATGTTGGTGATCTGGAGCGTGCACCTTTAGTGCTTGGTTCTTCATCGAAGGAAAACGACCCAGGAATTGGTAAATAAGTGTTCATTTTTGAAAGCTTTTAAAAATTGATTCTAACTTGAAATCTATCAGAGGATTTAAATAATCGATATTTCTTTTTATCTGTTTTAGATAGCCGGCAATTTTAATAAAAAATCGATTTAATCCACAAGCTCAAATCCTGGGCAGCAATCAATCAACAGATAGCCACTAAATTTAAAAAAAAATTCGTATCGATGCTTCTCAAAATTTTTAAGGAAAAATTTAAGCGGTAATAAATCTCTCATGGAAACCCTACTCTACGAGCCGAGAAATTTAAAAGCCAATAAGTTATGTGGAGGCTGTTTTCGATGGTTGAAAGGCAAGATTCATTTATTTGATGCAAATGGCAAGCTTTGGCTTGACCCTCGCCTGCTAGCTATCGATTGGCTACAAATGCAAATTCTGGGGGAAACACTACAGCCTGAGGAACGATAATCTTTTCTTTTATATTTGCTCTTGATCAAGTATAAATTGGCATCTATATGCCAATGATTTTTATAAAAGAATTATAAATCATTAAAATGCCGATTAAGAAGTTTTCAAAGATCGTGAAGAGAAATTATGAACAATTCAAATAAAAGAGTTTTTGGAATCTAAATTTCCTAAATAATTATAATCATTTTCGTTATTAGCTACTTCTTAATTTTCCTTAAGTCAATCTCTTCAAGCGATGCTTTAAGTCCATTTAAGCTCGTGGTAAGGTCATTGCGGCCTTTCGTGGGTGCTCGTTCTCAAGGAGAAAGATCTCAACTCTTCAAAGCCTTGGAATATTGATGATTTGACAACAATTTTTTTTCAAAGTCTTACGAGATTAGCAAGGTCCTCATTCCAACTTAGCAACCGTGCAACAGAGGACGAGTTCATAACCAACAAATATCCAAAAAGTAAGAATAAATGATCATCTTCTTGACATTTATTGAAGAGTGAGACATCTTTACTGTAGGTAAATAGCGAAAATACGCGAGAAATTACGTTTCTTTAAGGACATTTTTCATTTCAATCATTATATGAACCCGCTGTGGACTGCATTTCCCTAAATTAAGAATTAAGATCCGAGTCTTGATTAAATTCGTAGATAAATTCGTCATTCATTGTTTGTGAAACCGTGTGTTTTCTTTTTTTAATCAGACAATAAAAAGGTGAATGAGCTTGTTGCCGCCTGTTGAGTAAACAAAATCACTCCAAAAAAGTTCGTATATACACTAAATGTCGGTTCCTTCACCAGCCATCGTAACTAAGGAAGTGTAAAATGGCTTTAACTTCATATTTTATTCGTGCTGTTTCCCAAAAGCAAAAATTGTTTTTGAATAGTTCTATCATCAATACAGGCTTGAATTACCAACGAAATTCATACCAATAATCAATAGAAAAACAAAAATTTCTTTCGCAACTCATAAATTCAAACATACAACCACTTACTTCTTCTTCGATTTCGGACTCTTGGTAGGCGGACTTGCTTTTGATTTACTTCTTTCAACGATGTCTTTATACCGAAGAATCTTAGGTTTCTTGACTTCAGTATCTTCATCATCATCTTCAAAGTAAATATCATGGCTCTCAAAATACACAGGGAGCACTTCCTTAGTTTTTCCTTTTCCTTTGGATTTTGATTTCTTCTTGGTTGACTGTGCGCGGCCTCCTCTGGCTCCCGGGTTATAAGAACGAGCACTAGCTTTGACGGCCGCTTTACGTTGACTTCGGAGAGTTTTTTGCGCGCTTTCCTGAAGCCGTGTCTCTTCTTTCAAAGCTTTCAGCTCCTCTGATTGACGGCTCTTGATTGTTTTAATAGCAGAGGCGTCAAGCATGTTTGAGAGGGCTGATCGATCTTTTTGTTCGAGGACCTCCTTTATCGGCTGTTTTTCTTTCTGGATGATATAGTCAATGAACCGTTCCGTTGGTTTAAAACTTCGTTTTCTCGTGTTGGATCGAGTAGGCGTGATCTTCATGATGCCATTGGTGGTTTTGCGTCTTGGATCAGGTTGATTCTTTGGTTTCCTGGATTCTTTGGTTGGGACTCCTTTCTTTTTGATGTCTACTTCTTTTTTAGCTGGCTTGGTTGCTTTTTTGTCGACTTTCACAACTTTTTTCTTTGGAACCACTTTGGACGCTTTCTTGGGCATGTGGATTTCTTGGCGACTGTTTTTGATAATCCCACCTTTTTTATTTGATTCGATTTTTTAATTTACAATGTTTGGGAGTGTTACCAGTTTCGAACTGAACTATAGCGGTATTTAATCAAATACTGTGGAGATCCAATGATGGAAATGATAGGTCCAAATAAGTTGTTGGCCTGTGGTAGCAATAACTGAAGAGCAGCGACACTAGGAATAAGAGGCAAGGAGCCAGATGTGGTGGTTATGGTAGTGTCTTTGTGCACAGTATCATTGATCGCAAGAATTTTCATTCTGTCTATACCCTTGCTGACGCAGCCTCGTGCTGCGATGATGGTAGAACAACAGAAAGCCTGATGGAAAGGCATGACTTAGGCCTGTTGATGTTATAGAAAGAGCATTTATATCGATCAAATGAATATGTTGGAAAGATGATAATTTAAGGCAAAGGCTATGAAAGTTTGAACCACTTTGAGATCGAAAGGATTGAAAAACTAAGCATTTAAAGATATCATAACCACTTCGAAGCGTCTTTTAGAATCGGCTCAATATTCATTGGCAAAGAATCTATTCAATGTACTCAAAGTCTCGTATTAGGTAGCTGAATCTTTTCAACTGACTTTATTTTGAAGAGAACTTGATTTTGAATTCGATTATTGATTTCGATATCTTTTCTACACTACTGTGTTGAAGTAATTCTCCAAATAACACTATTCACATGATCTTTTCCTTTTCCAAAGGCAATTTCCTTGGACTTAACCATTATAAAAGATTCCTCACACATAACATGCAATATAATAAAAAGAGCACCAACCAACCAGAACCTCAATACACTAGTTACGTTAAGCTAAATTATGAACCAAGTTCTCATCTTTTTGGTAATAACTCGAAGCTTCTTCGATCTTATGACTCATCCTTCTAAGATCTAAGCACATTCGTTAAATTAGCAACATCAAGAGTGTCTTACTTAGCATTAAGGTGGCTATCCAGATCGCATACCCGCAGAGAAGTCCATAGACAACCATCGTAGCAAAACTGGAAATAGCTTCCAAAGTATTCAACAATGCGGCTTCTTTGACATGCAGTGTGATTATCAGAAACAGCTGCGTCAGGACACCAATGATAAAAACTATTTGCAATGGTAATGCTCGCTTCATTCTTGCAAGTTGCCCAATCAAGCAGCCTATCACGCAAAGTACCTCAAGTAAGAGGTTTAAATACCCATGTGTGGGTGCAGCACTGGTGTTTTTCCTGTAGACGCTTACAACTCGAATCACAAACAAGGCTGAAGTGAATATCTTTGTGAAAACTGTTTAGGCATTCTCCTTCAAAAGAGCGGTATTTACCAGATTGAGGAGAATCAGTGTCGCATATTGGCAATTGTATCTTATTCTGTTTTCTGTTTCATTGTAAAGGATCTTCATATACGCTTTCGAGCTTGAGATTTTGTTTTGGTTTTTAGGTTGAGAGTCTGCAGTGTAGCTCTGATACGGCTTGGTGTAAATAGGATTCACTTGAGCGGTCGGCTGGACTGTTTTGAGATAGGTTTCGGTCTTAACCAAGGCTTCTTGGATTCCATCAGTATCTTCTTTGATTTCTTTGTACATTGAATAAAAAATATTAGGCTGTTGAAGTTTTTGTTTATAATTCAATCTACAATGTCCTAAACTTCATGAGTAATTAAGCCCAAACACGATTCTATAGGCCTCACGAGGATTTTACGAGATTAACAGTAAATCACTAATTTATTCATGGTGAGTCTAGTTCAAGTTTTCTTATTTTAGTCGATGAGTTAGCCTAAATTTTCACGCTAGCTTATAACGTGAATTGGAAAATTACCTTTTCAGACGAGTTTTCAATGCATTTATCGCCATAGACAACTCCAATATTCATTCACATAATAACTCGCGCTATCAAATCATTTATTTATCTATAGAGCCAATTGCTCAGTAGTAATTATCCTTAATTTTCCTTTGTGTGATCTCTATCGTATGGTAAATCTCTTGTGGAATTCTCTCCAACGCCAGCGTTTGGCGCAATTTATTCAGCGTCGGTTGCGAAATTATAAACTCATGCCAGTCAGACTTAGTCGGTTCAATCTGCTGCCCAAACTTCCCAGTGTAGAGATAGTCCCTCGAGACATTTTTCGGCGTATTAACCAGCAATACCGTTGAATACTCCGATCCCATGAACGCACAAACGCCATTATGCTCCTCCCTAGCATGCTTGTTCAAATTGCCGACGGTGTCAGATTCATCAAGCATAATCGAATCGCATTTGCTGATGCAGCGAAGCTCACCGCAAATCAAACAGATCGCATAGCCGTTTTTCGAAATCGAGTTACATAGAGTGCATTTCGCCTTATGAATGCTCGTTTTAAAGTCATAATAGGCCGCTGGGAGCGAAATCATAGCGTGCTGATTCGGATCCAGGTTCTCAAACAGAAGATGCATTTCCTCAGACGGAAGTTTATGTAAAACTGACTCATAGAACGCTTTGTTCTCGTTCAGGAAGACTGAAATGGCTTCAGAAAATTTCTGTTTATCAGCGATTCCGTATAGGAAACTGATCATCGATAACTCATTGTCAACGAGGTTCGCTGATTCGATTTTTTTATCATCGTATATATCAAGCGCAAGGCCAAAGCTTACAAACATTCGAAGGATGGATACCACGTTGGGGAGCCCGCAGTATAGATTCTCGAGGAGGGACTCATGGAAATTTTTAAACGTCAGCCCTGAGGCAATCTCTTTTATATCTCCTGAGCATTTCATTTGCAAGTCTTCGTAGAAAAGCTTCATGAATTCAAAAGCGAGATCGACGAGTAATATTTGTTGGAAAAATTTCTTGAAGTTAGCTTTGTCGATGGATCTCTCGACGAGGTATGTTCTCCAAATCAGCTGTAAGTAGTCTTTTTGCTGAATTGAACTGACAAACTTCTTGAGGTGGTTACCGCTCGTACTCTTTACGTTGAGATCCATGAGAAAAGCGAGATTCTCTTCAATGAGCTTCTTCCCATCATTTTTTTCGCTTGCTAAGCTGATTTTTACCGCTCTCGCGATATTTGCTATGATTGGTAGTTTTTTATTCAAGAAGAGCTTCAACCCCACTAAATCGAGTTTTAAAATGCTCATGATCACAGCATCGGCCAATACTTCCACTGGATCAGGGAACTCTTGATCCATATCTCCAGTCATTTCCCTTGACAAAGCCAATACGATCCCTAGCTCACTAAAGAACTCATTGACATTGTTAAGCTTGGTTTTATCAACAATCTCTTCCATATCTTTGCCGCCTTTGAATGAAGCTATATATTCTTCCTCTAAGCTCGCCACGCTGAACTTAAATGACAGCTCAGTGCCGTCTACCTCATCTTTTTCCTCGATTTTTTCTCCTTCGAGCGAATAAATAAAGAGATTCGTCAAACTCTTGCACAATGGACACGTCAATTCGATCTCGCTGTTCATTTTAAATGCGTTGAATGTCTTGGTTTCTCTAAGCTTCCTGATACAGTTGATATGAAGCATATGGAAGCAGCTATTGAATGACAACGAGGGCTTTTCACTGCGTTTTGGAGCCAATTCCTTGAGTTTTCTCTTCTGACAGTGCGAAAAATAATTCGATTCGTACGTGTATGCCAGGAACCCGTAGCCATTTTGTTCCTTATCATCCAATGGCTCATGACAAAACACACAGGATGTGGTCTCTTTCGTGTGCTTGGTCTCGCTTTGCTCTTCTGGTTCGCCATTTCCATGCTGATTCATAAACTTATGCTGCTTTTTCATGAACTGCTCGCGTAATGCTTTCTGTTTCGCAAGGATTTCCTTTTTCCTGGTCTCGGCGTCATCGCTCAAAGCAACAGTATTTGTCGAAATTTTCTCTTCTTCCTCCTGCATGCTCTCCTTATAGGTGGCCGCGAGAAGCTCAGAAAGAGTGCCACCTAACAGTTTTTGCGCTTCCGGCCCTTTCTGGTCTGAGTAGACGACCTCGATGCTTTGAACCGCCTTTATGAAATCCTCTCGTAAGGAGAATTTGGTCTTCATCGTCATTGACTCGTTCTCAGCCCTTTCCTCGTCAAACATAGCTTCAAATGTTGGAAATTTGGGCAACTCAACCACGATTTCCTTATCGAAGATCTGTTTCCGTTGCTTCGTTGGACAGCGTTTCAGCTGGTCTATTTGATGAGCGAAAAAGTAAAGAAGTCTGCGTGGGGTCTTAAATTTCTCCTCCTCAGCGACATTCCTTGCCAGCGCGACCGCTTGCAGTAGCACATCGCCGAAAAGTTGGTTGTTTATCAACGGGTTGAGCTGCTCTAGGTTCGTATTTCCAAGAATCGGATCAAAATTTTCAGCTTTTATTGGGTTCTCTGTGACTGTGTTGATGTAATAGTCATCGAACCGAGCCTGCAGGTAAAACAGCTTCATCATCACCTCCTTGCCTTTGCAGGAATCTTTCAATCGAATCTTTTGCGTCTCAGCGTCATAAGTGGCAACAGTTTCGAGACTATTCAAAGTTTTGAACGTGAGTATGGTTTTCAGATCCTCCTTAAGGGCAGAGAAACCGGTCTGGCGAATCATTTGCAAGTAGTTTACTACGACCCTCCTTTCGATCTTCAGCAAGAGCCCCGCGAATGCATCTGGATTATGGACCTTTCGGCCGCTTTGGCTTTGGATGAGGTTAAAAAAGGAGATGATATCGGAAAAAATAAAGCCGACTGACTCGAAGAATAGCACGGTCAATCCTAATTTAACGTCCTCTCGTGGATAAAAAACTCCTCGGCTCACGACTCGTGCAGCGAGGGTCGAGAGCCAATCTTGCTCTGGATTGAAATTCGAGAGAATCTGCACTAGGCAAATCTCGATGTTGCCAACTTGATACTTGGGGCTCATTCTCTGTTGGAAATAGTTTTGAAGGTAATCGCTTATTTCTTTGAATTTAGGCAGCCAGTGCTTGACTCTTTGGAGAGCCAAGGTTTGTGTCAGGAGGATGATTGTCCGCTGGAAGACGTATTCAGCGACTTTGTGGAATCTTTCTTTAGAGATTGAGGAGGATGACAGACTTGAATACACTGAATTCTTGAATTCCTCTAAGCTGTTGCTGTGACGATACCACATCATCAAGAAAAGTCCCAACGCATGAAAATGCTTTGGGAAAAGTGCAAAAGTCTCGAAATCTGGAGGGCTGACTAACTCAAGCTGCTGTTCGAGAGAGATAACGAACTCGCGCAGGATAATATCAATGTATTCTTGGCGAACCTCGGTATTTCCAATGGAAAATATTCTTGCATATAGTGGCTCAAGAAGTTCCATGATTCTGGCAAAAAGGAAGGTTTTGTAATAAATTCCGTCTGAGTGAGTTGTAGTTTTGCAATGTTGCAAAAAGGAGTCGATGTCGTGCTGCGCGTCGAGACTTGCGAGTCCTTCCATCATCTCGAATATCTTTTTCATAAACCCTGGTTGCTTGAATAGCTGTTCTGAAGGATTTTGCTGGTCAAATAGGTATTTTAAATTCATCGAGGCGTAGAAACACATCGAATATAGCTTCCTCTCATTGAACTTCTTCGACGGATTAACTATCTTAGTCACAACATCAATGAAATGAACTGCAGTCGGGACCGACGTGGCGATCATCCCGAACCTTTCCGCCATCAGAAGAGGCAGATAGAAGTTCGCGCACTCCGAATACCGAGGTTCAGGGTCATTAAAATCGCCCATGTAAAAAAAGAAATGCACTAGCTTCGCATAGAGCTTGATATAAAATTCTTTAAAATCCAAATGCACGAATAACTCGAGGAGAAGATGTCGGATGCTTCCTTGCAGCTTTTGTGAGAACAGCAAGTCGTATCTCGCAAGGAGCTCAGCATATACGCAGTCAACTTCCGCTGGGTTAGGTTTGAATCTGTATGAGACTAAATTTTCAAGATTAACTCGCAGTTTGAAATTGTCTGGGACTGTTGACATGAGAAATTCAATTGTAAGAAGCTTAAAACAGTCTTGTAGCTCATGCAACTTTGCGAGTATCTCGACGATATTTTGTAATACCCATCCATGGTCTGAATTTGTCTCGAGATGATCAAATAATGAATAGAAAATCACCTGAAGAGAGCTCAAAAAGCCTTTCCGGATGTACTCTGGGATCTTGTTATAAGCCGCGTCTGCCCGCTGTTTCGAATAGCCTGGGTGCGCTGGACAGAAGCCTTTAGGGTCCCAAGCTGTAGGGTCACCGCAGTCGCATACTCCGGTGCCAGAAGAGGTCTTATTTGTGACCTTATGACCTTCGTGGTTGGCCTTTTCGAAGCAGTCTTTGCATTGAAGAGAGAAACTTGCGCCGATTTTCTGAGGAGTGAGGATGTCGCAGTCTAAGCACATATAGAAAACTTCATCAGAACTAATGGCTTTGCCGCACACTCGGTTGAAGGACTCGATGTTCTTGACCTCGGCAAGAAGCTCTTCGAGGGAGTTTAATTTGCTATCTATGCTTTTGACAAAGCAGTTCATTGCTTCATCGAATTCGATATTCTCAAGAAAATCGTCCTTGTTCTGGAAGCAGGAGTAATACTTTAGAAGTTCGTTCTGGTCTGATAGTTTGAAGGTCAGTTGCTCTGTAAGAAGGGGTTTTGGAGTGTGTTCTGCTTCCATTTCGAATAAATTGCTTTCCATTTTGTTTTAGTCACTTTTGTTGTTTGATTTTTGTTTTGTTGCTATTTGAAGATAATTTAAATATTGTGTGTGTGTACAATTGCTGTGTGTACGCCTGATTTGATAATCTAACCGTGTAGATCATTTCAACAATAATTGCCATAAATTACTGTCTGGAAATTTGTGATGATAAGTAGAAACTACGGTAAATGTGCATTGCAACTCATGAAAAAGTGCAATTTCAGAAAGGCTTGGAAATGAATTAATTATAAATTAAAGTGGAAGAAACATATATTTCAGAAGTTTGCATTGAACAAGCAACAAAATTATTAATTCTTAATGGAATTCCAAGAGGAGTATGGTTTTGCTACGAAACGAGGAAAATTTTAATAATTGATACATCACAACTGCTTCATTATATTGGAAGTAGTGATTTTATCATTATAAAAATTGAAGAACGAAAACGAGATCGGGTACCACTATTCAACTATTCAAGAAGTTACCGGGTTGGGAAGGATAAAAAGTGAAGAGTTACGATCGGTTCTAATGTATAAATTTATCTACTCTGGATAACTATACTTATATAAGATGAGAAGAGTCAGAGGTAATCCGATAGAAGCTTTTCTTGAGGATATGAGACAGCAAAGGAGATTGAAATTAATCTAAAAGAGTGCTTTTTTATTGAAGAAATACAAATTGTTTGTCGCATTTAGCAATGAGATTTCAGGATGATTCACCTCTCTGAGAGTTCTAAATTAAAAAATAAGACTTCCTATAGAGTTACTCAGTTTCGTTGGTTTTAAACATCTTAATAGCCGATATTCAAGACTACAGATTCCTTAAAACATAGCTCAAATTCAACTGGTCATTTAACACCTTCAATAACGATATCACGAAGATGTTTGATAAGCAACAGAATCTCCGTACGGTATTGGCCTTGAAGCAAGGCATTGAAAGAAGATCGATATTTACAAACACAATTTTGAGTACATATTAGCAGCATTGGTCACATACAATAATACCTAATTGATCGCCTTTAGCTTTGAGTCAAATTAATGGATTCTAATCTGGTCGGAATGAATACTACCAGAAAATAAAATGGAGTAGTGGTGGATCGATCAGATGAAGTACAATTTAAGAAATGACAAACCGGAAGCATTTCTCGGTAAAAGCCTCCTTCGCAACTCCCTATTCAAGGTTCTCTTAAAGCTAAACACATTGGCAAGTAACCCAAAGTTCCTATTTGATATATATATAGTCAAATATATGAATGAATTTTGCAGAAAAATAGCTTATGTCAGTCAATCTCCTCCAGAAACTGAATTCTAGATAACCGAATCACTGGATTAGCTGAGAGCAAGATATACAGAGCTGCTCTATATAGCTTATGCAAAATTATAAAGAAATGCTACTAAAAAGAGCGAAGTTTCTGGAAGGTTGAATTAAAATGAAAGCCACCTGTAATAGCTTTAGACACCCATTGAACGATATGAAACTCAATTCGGAGCGGCTATAAATGCATTTGCATGTCTTTATAATTATAAACAGACAATTTTTCTCGAGAATACATGTTCACTCATTCTGAACCTCCAATTCCACCGAGTCTAAAATTCACCACTGTACAAGACATTAAAGATGGAATTGATGATTTTATGACATTGGATACTGAGGCACAAAGAATCGCGCTTGGAGAGCTCCTTTATCCTAAAATTCTAAAACTTGCAGGGCCAACGCACACTCCAAGAATCACTGGTATGCTTGTTGATTTTGAAGTACTGACCCTTGAAGAAATTCTCGAATTCTTTGAAGATCAGCGCGTTCTCGAGGAACGTATTGAAGAAGCTCAGGGTTTGATTTTGGAAGCGATTTCAATGGGATTAATCTAATTCTGTAAATTCTTCTAATATATGTGTATGTATTAATCAGAACAAAATTGAATTATTGCAAAAAGAATTGTCGTATCCACTTTTATATTCAAAGTTGTCATCTATAATCATTAAACTCTCTACAGCAAAGCCTTAGAGATTCTCGTTAAAGTGATTCCATGAGTTTTCAGAGTCTATAAGAAAGAATCGTTTCATCGTTATATATCATGAATCGATGGACATGGATGGATAAATTGTTTGCATCTATCCAATTCGGAGGATTGAGCCTTGACACGAAAGAAATCCCACCAGCAGAAAGATAGACCTAATGAGATGGGTCCTTGAAATTCAACCTTTTTTATTTGCTTGGCATTCATGTTCTCAAAACTGATTTCTTTTCCAAATTACTGCTACCAATTACAACAGAATCACTTATTTCTAGATTAAAATATGAAATATTCAATAATGTATACTTTTCTTTGAATTGTCGGTTTCTCCTGCCGACTAAGATAAATAGAGCCTTTTCCTTGTTAGAGAAAGCTGCTTCAATTTCTCGATCTAAACCAAACACTGCAGAGATAAAGCATTACATTTCAGGCGATATGGAGTTCAGATTACTTATTCACTAGTAATTTTTTGATAATAGTTAGTCAATAAATTAATTCGCGAATATCCTGAGTATCCTCCTGCTTATTTATGCTCTCTGTGCTCAAAACGGAATCTCCTGTCCCACCCAAACTCAGTCTGGCCTTTTCTGATCTAGGACTCGCTCTGGACACTGAAGAAATCTTCTTACATTGCCAGGGCAAATCAAAAATAAATGAAAAATTCTATTCCATCAGGTTACTCAATATTCACTCAGAGTTCGTTCAAAATCACTATGATATCGCTGCAACTCTCTTCATTCAAGAGCTGCTTCGCTTAAACTCTCTCTATCCAGAGGCAGTTCTGCTAGAAACTTTCGAGATCAGTGATAGAAAGATGGGTGTTGCCTTTTTGCCTTATAATTCGTTGGAAAAACAGCAGGAAATTAGAAAAGAACAACAAGATGCATTGCTTACTATCAACATCGAAAGAATGATAAGTGATGTGATCAATGACATGGAATTCTTGAGGAAAGATCTAAAATTAAAAGACTTCAAAGATATCATTTCAATGAAAAATATATATCAGTTTGAAGGAGAGAGCAAATGTTTCTTGGGAAATTGGGCGAAGATTGTACAATGTCCAAGTTCAAAGGAACCAGTAAAATCAACGGATTATATGGCTCAAACGTCAATTTTAAATCATGAGGACCAAGTCGTCAGTTCAAGAAATTTCTCAGAGGAAATTTTTGCCTTGGGTGCAACGATCTTAGAATTAGGTGGAATAAAACGTCGGACAATCGAGACAATCGAGACTCTTCGAGCGATGCCTAACGCTGATCCTCGCATCTACGAAAGCGCAGTTAAAACAGGTGTGTCTGAATTCGAGCACCTTTCAGCATCGTTAAAGAAAACTGTGACACAAATGCTAAGCCTAGACTTTCAAAACCTCCCAC
>ENA-UOTX01000575-UOTX01000575.1-compost-metagenome-genome-assembly--contig:-NODE-575-length-37354-cov-9.466481_pt1 | contig 37354 bp, 27 predicted proteins | sample MGYA00238143_ERZ746982 | MGnify/ENA primary metagenome ERZ746982 (study PRJEB28758, sample SAMN06268862) | compost metagenome | isolation source: single cell | place: USA: California, Emeryville, Joint... | reverse complement strand
ATGACGATATTTCTTAAATCGAAATTGTCGAACATGGGTGATGTAGATAACTGCTATGCAAAAGAAATTTTCTTCGTGTTGAATTAATATTTAACAGAATAAATTTTGAATGCAGAGTTTAAATGGGATAAAGGAAGGTTGTTTGTTAGTTTTTTATTAAGATTCTGTTTATTAGGAATCTCTTGGCAAATATGCGACCTTCTTCTTTCCGAGATTGTTTTGTCGGTTCGAAAAACTCATTTTCATCTCAAGCTATGCTAGACTCTTGTACTTGATACTTTATGAACTTCGAGGAGGATCTTTTCACTAATGATTGGACTCTCATTCCTATTAGTAATAACCGCTATTATTAATTTGGTCCTCCCCTCGAGCGAAGCCAGTCAATTTGACATTTGCTTCCTCATAATTTGATAGAGTCTTAGAATGCAGAGACATGGATCAATATTTAGTTTCTTGACCAAGTAGTTCCGCTATATCTCTACCGAAAAAATAAATCTAATTGCAGAATGAGCAAGACAAGACGACTAAAACATTTTTCTAAGATGATTCAAGCAGACAACCTGACAAAAGGTTTGTTTATAGAAACTAACACCTTCGAAATCATGAACAATAACAAGAATGGATTCTTCACTGAAAGGAGGAGTAAGAGCAAGACCGTTTGTCTCATCAAATGGGCCAATTAACTTTGAAACGTGTTAGGTACTCCATATTCTCCGTTGAAGACCTTATTGTCACACCATAGATTTTTCCAGTATCATCTTCTAAAGAGTAATTGTGTTGAATTTCCAAACATGATAGAAATGAATTTATTACTCATTTCGTCCAAACCAATTTTACATGCTATTTGATGAGATTTCGACAGACAAGCCTGGATATTCAGTAAGAAGAGCATCCGATTCTAAATTTTGCAGGCGTTTGACAACTCTCATTTCGACTATCAAAAATTTATCAATTGCATTGCATCTCTAATTTTTTCAATCAGTTTATCTGGCCGAACGTCATTGAGTTTATTATTTAATACCAGTATTTAAATCTAAGTTAAGGTTTCGAGAACCATGGAGACAAAGACCGAAAGCACCATCGTTGGCTCTATCACCCCTGAGGAGCTCACCAAACTCGAAGACTTGCAGAAAAAGGTCGAAGAAATCTGGAATTCCACCTACACCCAACATCCTAACAAAGAACATTTCACCAACAAAGACGCCTTATATAGATTTGCCGTCGCTCACGACTTCAAAATCGACGTCACCATCCAAAAATGGAAAGCTTGGGTCGAATGGTACAACACCTACAGACCAGATCTCATCCGTGAAGATGAAGAAACCATTAAAAAACAAGCTGAGGCGGGTAAAATGTTTTGGCACAACGTCGATAAGCAAGGTAGACCTATCCTATACTACAGAATGCGATACCATCAAAAGAACCTCGGAACTGTTGACGAACTCATCAGATTCTTCGTTTACTCAATAGAAAAAGGCTGCAAAATGGCTGATGAAAACGGCTCGAAGAGAATCGTCGTCATCTATGATCGTACTGGCTTCAACAAGAAGAACTACGATGAAAGCAGCATGAATTCGATGAAGAAAGTTGTTCCAATCCTCCAAGACTACTACCCAGAAAGACTCCAGGCGTTCTTTGTGATCGGAGCGAACTGGTTCTACAGAATGATGTATGATGTGGTCAAGACTTTCGTTAGCAACAAAACCATCAAGAAGGTCGTGACTGTGGGTGAGGTCAGAGAATTGTTGACTCATATCGCCAAGGAGAACCTCTCTATCGAATACGGAGGAATGTCAGATCCGCAACAAGTCGGAACGAAAACGAAGCTAAAGATATTGAGTTTATCAAAGAACTATGGCGATGATGTAGTGCAAAGTGACTCTGAAGATGAGAGACAGATGAAGAAAATTGCTGATAAGATGTTCAGCGAGGCTGGAATTAAAAAGCCAGATTATGATTCGATTTACTAGTCTTGAGAATTTTTTCTGTTAGGTGAAGTAGGCTGAATAAATCTTATCGATCATAGTGGAGAATGTCTATACAGAAATTATACAGAAATGAACCAGCAAACTAACAGCAGAAATATTCTTCCTAAAGTTTGTTAAGTAATTCCTTGAATAGATAAGTGATTCTAACTACATGAGACTGGAAAGAGAAACTTCTCATCTAATGAAGCTGAATCATTTTGGAAGTAGAAAAAAGCCTAAACAGCTACTACATGTCATGGAGAGATAGGATGAACGAGCCGAGTTCAAGCTAGCTAAACTATCCAATGCTTTCTAAAAAGAAACCCCTGCATTATTTTAAACATATCTATTTATATTTTATATCTCTGAGCTCAAAATATTGGTCATGTCATCGGGACCGAAATCTCATGGAAAATGAAAATAAACCTAATCTGTTTAAAGCAAAGAATGAGGATAGTAGGGAAAAATTACCAGAATAGCTTCCTAAATTGATGCATTTGTATTTTATGAAGGACATGAATGAAATAATGAGCTCCCCTTTTACATCTCGTAATATTGGTCATTTTACTATAAAAGTATCCTTCACTAAATCAGTAGGACTAAATCAAAGCTGAATCCGCCAAAGTGTTTGAATTAGCAAACCTAATAAATTTTAAAATAAATGATGCCTTCAAATCCGAGCTCAAAAAAATCTCACTCCTATCCGTATCTCTCTCGAAACCTTGTAAAAGTCGTGAAAAAATGCATCACCCAACGGCTTCAATCCTCCAAAAAAAGCGAACAGGACTTGATCGAATTAACGAGCAAAGTGAAAAAATCAAAGGTACTAAAATTGCATCAAACCATCTCAGACCAAAAATACTCTTCATCTCATCAAACTTTTTACTGCGTTCTCTGTCGCACTGACTATGGAAAGCAAAAACTCGAATATTTTATCCATTTGCTATTTTTTCACAGAGAATATGGCATCTCTGTCAAACTTCACCAAATAATCAGCTGGGATAAAGGCGATAATTCCACATACCTCGCAGAAGTCGAATGTACTCCTCGGAATTTTCGCCCTAAGTCTAAAAAGATGCTTTCTGATGAGCAAACAACAACACAAACAGATTGCTATTGTCGGTTTTTCTTTAAAAAAGCCCCTTACTCCAGGTATATTCGCATTAAACATGCCTTCCAAAAAGCATTTCCTCTGGAGCTAACGGATAATAGCATTAAGAAGCGAGTGTTAGAGTCTCGGCTCAGCTATCAAAGCTATGGAGAGTCAGAAACTGATGAAGAGTACGGTGATACCATCTATTCCAAAGAGGAGATAGTAAATTTGCTGAAGGACCGCACTTTCTTTCACAGTTACAATACGTTCAAGAAGATTCAACCCAATGAGCTTTTTGTTGAAAGCGAGGATGAAATAGAGGACAATCACGCTGAAGACATCAGAAACGAAGCGCTGGATGACTTCTTAGATATTTCTAAGCCGTGTATCGAGTTCTATAAGATGTGGAATAATTTTGTAAAGAACGAGAAACGGCGATGCCAGAGAAACAAAGAGGTTTATTTCTGCCGTGCGGACTATAAAAAGCATTTGGTGAGATTTCTGGATGAGAGAAAAAGCGCGATTCTCGCAAATAGCCTGCGCTACCCTTTCGTGATGCATTTATTTACTCTGCAGACTTATAATTTCATCGATGCGGATTGTATCCTCGAAATTCTGAGTATTTTAGACAAGCCTGAATCTAATGCGAAATCCAACTCACCTGTCTAAGGATAACCTTTAGCGTTGGCTGAGGTTATCATTCGAATTATCTAATTGACAAATGTATTATTGCTCTTTAATAGTTCCTATCACCTTTAATTGTATTATTGTCTCTATAATTATTGGTATATCTCATGAAGTCTTTACACTCAGAGACTACAATCAGATTCGATCCATTTTAAGCGAACTCTTTGGAAAAAGAGACTAGGGTGAAATGGAAGCACAATCTACACTTATGGCGAGTAAATGAGCTTTTATTTCATGAAGCAGAGATCACTAAAATAAGTAATTACTGAATTGAGATAAGAAAGGAAATCAACTTTTATGCTTAGTTTAATCAAATGAAAGAACGTAATTACTGTGATTCTTCTTTAATTAACAATAAAAATTTTATTTCCTGCAAATTCTCAAGTAAATTACTTTCTCTAATGGACTCAGGAAAAATCGCATCCATCCAGAAGCCAGACTCGCGAGCAAGCGTCAAATCCACTAGAAGGGACACAAGCACCGGGAAAAGTAATCAATCGAACGTATTTGAATTAAACTGCCGATAGTGAAACTCCCTAAGGAAGCTCTGGATCGTGGAGTTAAGAGCATATTCAAGAAATTTATGACTATCATCTCTGAGAGCAAGATCGACGAGGAGCTGAAACACTGGGAAGAGTACAAAATCGAAGGGATGCAGCTTAACCGGCGCTGCTACCACTCTACCGTGGTATATAATGACGAGTAAACATCCTCCTCCTATTCTTCCTCACCATTGACATGTTAACGTGTTAGGATGTATGTCTACGGAGGCCACGAGTACAACCTTGGGATATTTTCTGATTTTCACAAGATCAACGTATCTAACAGCGCTACTACATACAATTGGGTTGAAATCCCAAAGCCCAAAAAATTGGATGAAAGTCCAAGTCTCCAGGTGATTCCAGTCGCATATCCAGGTCCAAGGGCAAGGCATACAGCGATCGTACATGACGATAAGATGTATCTCTACGGAGGTTTGAAAAACTCAACAGAAAATACGTCGGAGTTTTGGGCATTTGATTTCAAAGAGCAGACTTGGAGTCCGGTTGAAAGCGCTGCTGATTCTGCTTTGCCGCCTTCATTGGATTCCCATTCGGCGGATCTATGGATACCAGAAGACAATAATGCGATGATGATAGTCTTTGGCGGGTTTATCGGCGGAGAACGCGGCGAGCTATCCAATCATGTTCTTAGCTTCAATTTTGCTTCACAGCGTTGGGAAACGCTTTGGGAAAACCAGGCTTTGCAAAAGGAAGAGCAAGCGCCGTCGTTTCCAGCGCAAAGAATGTGTCATGGCTCCTGCATCCATGATAACAAGCTCTACATCTTCGGTGGAGCTGACGAAGACTCAAAATTTGGGGATCTATGGTGCTTTGATCTGAACGCTAAGACCTGGCAACTACTCTCAGCTGAAGGAGAGTCACCAGAGGTATTACTTCCACTCATTTTCGGATTATCTGACTGATACTATGCTATAGCCAAGGCACGGCCTCACATTGGTCGCTTACAAAGACAAAATTATTTTGTTTGGTGGGATACATGAACTAACACATGAAAAGAATGACATTTACGTCTACAGCATGAGTACAAAGAAATGGACCCAAGTCGAATCGGACGCTAAACTCGTTCAAAGTCCCGAAATGTCTCCAGGTAGATCGGTGCCTGGTCTAGAGCCCCAGTTAACAAGAGCGTTTTCGACGAAATCTAAGTTTGAGCCGGCTCAAAAGCTGTCAATGCCGACTCTTGAGAGCCAATTCATAAGAAAAAGAGGGGGTAATTCCATGGATTGGGACGTGACAGGGACAGGAAATACCACAATGAATGAAGCGTGGTCGAAGAATGGTCAAACGAAAAGCGTGTTCAAGAAGTGGGAGAAAGTGAAATTGCAAGAACCTAAGCCCCAGAACATCGGCGACATTGTCTCGCTAAAAAGTCCGTCGAACGTAGCGGAGAAGAGATATAAAGGAGCTCAGGTGAAGAAAATGGCGATGCTTAAAGAGTTCGAGGTTCCCGAAGATGCCAAAGCGAAATTTTATGATAATGATCCAAGGACAGAGTTGATTAAAAGCAGCCTTCAGATCATTGGAAATTTGGAGGCTTCGCAGTCATTGAGCGTATTCGTCAGCAATGAGTTAAATGCGAAAACGAAAAATGTGATAAAGAAAATTCCAGGTAGCAAGCCTCGCGCAAGAGACGGACAGAGCTTCTGTATGTATGGCGACTTGCTTTTGATATTTGGAGGCGATCGTCATAAAATGTGCTTTAATGATCTTTTCTCGCTGAATCTCTCATACTTTGACAAAATAACTCTATGAATAAGTGACTAAATTTTTTTAATACACATACAAAAACACCTGAATTTCAAGCGAATTACTAAGATTTTGAAATTGTGCCTGTGTTGCGTCCAATTTCTCAATGATAACCAAGAGAAGTTGCTATCCTAGTAAAATTCTGCCTTCCAATGTTTTATCGTTAGCCAGGCTCTTACTCGTTGTGAAAATGCTATCTAAGACAGTTTTTTATGGATATTAGAACCTTTCATCGTATTAATGTGCTTAAATTCGTTGAAATCATTGTTAAGGGGTTCCTTCAATTTTAAATCATTGTTAAGGGGTTCCTTCAATTTTAAATCATTCGTCATTTGAGAAGATGAAAACTCCACTACAAATTTGATACTAAGTTGTTACAAAGAAGTTTAATTTCAAAATTTGAATCTCACAAATCTCAAGATAATATTGGCACAATGGACAAACCACAATATTTGAGCTCACCATTCACCAATGAGGCGAAATTCGGAAATTCCCCAATGCGGACTTCCAACTCACCTAGCACCACACTCACCAGCAGGTAAATTAACAGTGAGAGCAACTATTTAATGCTCTACCTAGTATGATCGTAAAGCAAGACAGTGATTTCAAAGACCCTAAGCGAATCCAAAGTCTCCTTGTAGCCGAAATAGACCACCTTAATCAAGAGAACGAAGCGCTCATCAGACAAATGGATTTGCTTAAATCAACGGGAGTAAGTGAGCGAGAAAACGAATTAGAAAACAAGATACAAATCCTCCTTGCGGAAATTGAAAGACTTCAGGCTTCCACCTCGCGAATGCGAGGCAGCCAGGTGCTGTCAGAGAGATTGTCCGTAGAATCAGAGTCTCGCTGCCGGTTTTTGAACTCTGAAAACGAGCACTTAAACCAGCTGCTTAGCCAAGCTGTGGCTGAGAATAATACCCTCAGCTCAAAAATTTTGGAACTAGAGAGACTCGCTGCGACGAAAACGGAAGAGTATGGTACTAATATCTTATATCTTAAACATCAGCTGGAGAGATTAAGTGATCTGAATGAGCAAAAGGACAGAGATATTGAAAATTTAAAAGCTCAAATGAAAGAGCTCAAGGACCGTTTTGATGAGCAAATCACCGAAAATGCTCAACTCAGAGCAAGGTTGGTAGAAGCGATGACTGAGAGTGAAAAATCTAGAGTTTATGAACAGGAAGTTGAGAGACTTAGCTCTGTTGTCATGAAACAAAAAGCAGAAATCAGCGAACTGATGGCTCTCAATAACACTAAATCGAGCGAGTTGGAGCAAAACTGTGTGATGCTGGCTCAGCTTGAGCAGTCGCGCCAACAAATTGCAGAGTTAGAAACGAAATTGGGGCTTGTGATAACAGAAAACGACCGTCTTCATGAGGTTATATCCCAGAAAGAGACTCAACTCGAAGAGTTCCAAATGAAAAGCGTTGAAGCGCAGGTCGCAGCGGAAGAGAGAGCTCAAGATCTGAAGAACAAGCTCTTGAAGTACGAAGCTAATGACTATGAAGGGAAGATTAGATCACTCGTTTCTCAAAACCAAAAGCTGGGAGAGCTGTTAGCCGGTAATAATACAGAATTACATGAGCTTCAGCTTCGTGTTACTCAACTTGAAGCAGAGAAGACTCAAGTTGCTGCTGAGCTACAGCAGAAGTTAGACTTGCTGCAGGTGGAATCGGACAACCTTCGCTCTCAGGTCAAAGCGTCAGAGATCAACATCAAGGAGCTCGAAAGTAAATCACTTCACCTTACCTCAGAAAACGAAAAGTTGAAAGCTACACATTGCGAGCAGATTCAAGAGCTGGAGAGACAGAAAGACTTGATCACACAATTCGAAAAGCAGGAGGCCAAAGCAGTAGCCGATTTTACCCAAGAGAAAGAAAGAATTCTTCAAGCCTCAAACGAAGCAGTGAAAGAGGCAGAGAGTCTTAAGATTGTGCTTGCAGAAACAAAAGATGAGTTAGCTCGGTTGAAAGAGTTAGAAGACAAAGTCATAATACTAAATGAGGAACGCATGAAACTCTTTGAACAATTATCTGGAAGAAATCATGCAATGGAGCAACTGATGCTGAAAATAGAAGAATGCGAGGGCGTTAAAGTGCGCATCCAACAGTTCAAAGAACATCTTGCCCAAATTTCAGATGAGAATCGTCGACTTTATGCAATAATCGCAGAAAAAGATGAAGAGATAAAATCTTTGCAAACTATATCAGCTGTTTTGCAGAGGAAAGAATCACATATTAGTGATATCAGTGATAAGATTGACCTTGTTGCTGGCGAATACGAAGGGTTCCAAGCTTTGCTTGCAGCGAAAAACAGAGAGATCGAGTTTCTCGGAATGAAAGCAGGGCTAGTCGAAGACCTCGATTTGCAAGTCAAGGAACTTTATACTAAGATACAATTGCTTTCACTGGAAAATGAGAAACTGAACTCCAATTTAACTTATAAACAAGAAGAAATTAATGAACTTAAGCATAAAATGCAGTCCCATGGGGATCTAAATGCCCGTATGCAAACACTAATGCAAGAAAAGGATAATTATCTTCAAGAGATTAACACATTGAAAACGAAGCTGAATGATTACTTGAGCAAGCATGAAACAATAATGGCTGTGGTTAATAATATATTTTAGATGTTATCCTAAATATTTTTTTGCAGGAAAAGCAGTTTAGTGCGTTGGAAGCGAAACATATCAACGAGCTCGAGACGCAAACGGCTCTGATCCAAGAGCTAAAGGAGAGAGAAAAAGGAATTGAGAGCGAAAAAATTGCTCTCATCAGCAAAAATGAAGAGTTGGTTGCATCCAACTATAAGCAGATAGTCGCAATTGAGAGTCTTCAACTGCAAATAAAAGCCCTTGAAAAAACCAATGAAGAGGAGCTTGAGAGTCTGAAGGCAAGCTACGAACAAAAACTAAGATTGGAAATGGTAACTTAGCTCCAAGGTTAGCCGTTAATTATATGGAATAGGAACAGAATTCTGTTAAAGAAGTGGAGACGAAAACACAAGGATTATTACAAGAGTTAGAGGTAACAAAGAGTTTATTAAGCCAAAAGACCGAGGAAGCGGAGAAATGGGCTTTGAAGTACACGCAATCTGAAGAACTAAGGATCAAAGAGCTGCAGGTTCTCAAAGGCCAATTTGAAAGTTATACAAAAACAAACATTGTAAGTGTAATGATTCAAAACACAGTGCTTATGGTAATAATATTTCAATTTATTAGGAAGCTGAGCAAATCAAAATCAAATTTGCGGCTGAGCGCTCAACTTACGAGGCACAGATCTTGCAGCTTCGGCAGCTGAATACTGAGCTTGAACTTCAACTTCAAGGTCTTAGTTTTGAAAACAAGAGGCTGAATCTCCAGTTTACTGAAAAACTCCAAGAATCAGAAGACTTTAGACACAAATATTTTGCTCTGGAAGATAAATATCGATCGGAGATCTCTGAGTTTAAAACCCAGATCGAATACTTTAAATCTTCGAGCTATGTAAGCCTGCCTATTCAAACGCAAAAAGCAAACAAAATGAAATTTTCTAGGATGTGAAACAGATGGCAATTAAGTATAGTTCTGATAGAGCTGCAGACCAAGCACAGATTAAACAGCTCAAGCAAATGAATGAGAACTACCAAGATGAGCTTGAAAAGCTCTACGAGCTGATTAACCAGAGGAAGACAGAGTATGATAACCTTGCCAAACAGGTATCTTTTTTGTGGGATTTCTCAGTTAAGTAACAATTTTTGTGGATGAATTTAGAATAGTGAATTGAAGAAGAGACTTAACCAATTTGATTCAGATGATAAAGAAAATATTGACTGTAATATCAAATCCAAAGAGAGAGCAGGGCTCCTTAAACAGGAAATTCTCAAGTTGTAAATATTAACCTTACATTTGCTCTAATTGGAACAATATCGTGACTCTCCTTGAGCCCTATTCTCTTAATATAATCCGTTTGTATTTATTTATTCAATCATAGAGTATTCTTTTCTATTTCATGATAGATGTTTTTTAAATAATATTTTTTTAATTCACGTTGGTTTTATGTCGATAAATGGTACCTCTATCGTTACTGAATTTACACATCATATCATTTTGAATGGAGCTGCTTAAGAGAAATAATGGATTGATTCAAATGGTTTCGTTGAGAACTAATTTTGTTTTTCTAGTTGTAGTTTAATCATTCAGTTTCAGTATGTAAGGTCAGACTTAATAATTTTCTGTAAATGGAGCCAAGAGTTAACTTGACACTTTCAGAGGCCAAAATCTCCCTATAATCCGATCTCTTGGAGGATCTCAAATGCTTTGTCTATTTCGATTTGGTGTTTCTTTTGCTTGCTTGGATTGTTGCAAACGCGAACATTGTCAAAGTCTTCGACGACTTCAGCACCATGCTTGTTAATAAACTCAGTAATCTAGAGGGAAATGATATGTAATTTAGCCATAAAGCAGTCCTTAATTTTAAAGAAATACCTTCGTTTTGAGTTCGCGTCTGAGCTCAATGAGTTGCTTTAGTTTGTTTTTGCGAATAATGAAATAAAGCAGTGCTAACAATCTTTTAAAGTGTCTAACCAAACCATCAAAAGACAGCACAGCAACTTTTTGAGTTTAGATTCAAATCAGAGGAAAATATGCTTACTGTAGCAGTAGAGAGGCCAAAGAATGAAGAAAGCCAAAGTATATTTAGCCGCCCTCCTTGCACCGAATTCAAAATAGTATCTCAACGCAAAGTGGAAAACGAATGTCCAGAAGAAGCAAGCGACTGTAAATGCAACTGACCCCAACACCATTTTTTGACTCGCGATCACATCAGCTCCGATCACCTTGACAGTCGATTTCTTTAATGCCTATACAAAATATCATTTTATTTAGCAATCCCTCTGATTTTGCAATAATAATACCTTCTGTCTTTCTTTTTCAGCCAAATATCGTGCCAACAGTCCAATAGGACCATTCAAGAAAAATCCTGTGAATCCCTAGCAATATATCCAATGTTAAATTCGCATTTCTAAATGAGTTTTACGATCGAAAGGCTGAGAACGAGTCTGAATATAGATCGGAAGAACCTTGGGACAAACAAGTACTGATTCGTTGAGATCAGCTTCAGCTATTGGCAAAAGACTCAGCATGAGCAAGTCCAGAAATATATACCTCTTCATCGGTCAATCCGAGCGCCTTAAGCGATGATCGGTATAATTTCGTCGCAGCAAAGAGTTTTTCGACCTCTGGATGATCTCTGAATCTGTTATATCCTTCAGCGATTCTTCTACTAATGGTGTATTCTTCCTCAGGAGTCAGCTTTTCGCCCTCAGGGATGTAGAGATCTCTCGCGAGGTAGACTCCAACCAGCTCGCTGTATGTTGGCGCGCGGATAGTAACTCCACGCATATGCTAAATAGTATGAGTTTTTTCATAAATTGCATTTAAATAAGGTGCGTACCTTCTCAACGGTCGATAGCAGATCAGAGATTGCTTCTCTCTTGGATTTCGCATATCGATCTGCCAATTCTTTAGGGATATCGTAGGCTGGTCCAAATTCAACGAGAGCTTTGCTCCTGAAGCGATGGCCCTAATAATGAGGATGAGGAGAGACTAAGGACGAAGATATACTCACCTTATAATAATTCAGACCACATGGAACGATTTTCACCCCAATTTTATGGGTATTCATGGCTCCGAGACTCATAATGCACACACCTGCCTTCAGTGGAAGAAGTTCAGTTCTATCATGTGAGCCGCCCTAAGCCAGAGATGTAAATTATCAAGCCAAGATTCAGAGTGAGTTAAAATACCTCAGGGAAGATACCCAGGCAACCACCTTCTTTCATTAAATCCCAAACTGAAGAGTACAGCTGGCTTTGATCAAGTTTTGGAATTATCTAATCTACGAGTGAGTTCCCGGATATAACACAGAGGCTTTACTTGATATGAGGAATGCACGTTGTTCTTTTCGATTGGTTTTGCATAAGTCACTTGAACTTCGGTGTCACTGATGGCTTTTTTCACTATGAAATCGTCTGAAAACTGATTTTTAGAATTAATAGATGGAATTTCGAGCTCTCATTGTTCTTACGTTCTTTATCTTGATAGTTTCTCCTCCTTTCAATTGAGAAAATTCAGTTCCCTCGCCCTGAGCAAATCTGCTTAAGAAATCTAAACCTTCAAGAGAAAAGTTACAATAATGACTTCGTTCTTTATGTGCAAAATCGACCCCTTGCCAGCTTTCGCATAATCCTGGATATCTATTTAATCTTTGTTTCTCAATATAAAAGTACTTGCGGTCTTTCAACAGGAATAGCTTTCAACCATCGTGCGATCTGGCCAATGACAGGTTTGTTAAAAGACTAGGTAATGCCGTTGTAAGGCTAATTATCCAATTCAGTGCTTACTGAGGCTGCCATGACGAAACTGATGGTTCTGGGCACAAAAGCGTAGAGAATCTGGAATCAGAAATTGAATAACGCTCAACGGAGAGGTATTTTTACCAAAGCGTCGATGAACTGATTTGCATGGTTACCACAGATGATAACTGGACCTTCCTATAAGGGACAGGTAAATTGATTTTATACTAACAATCAAACCTTTGGAATATTCTGGAGTCCAATCACATCGATATCTTTAAAGAAGAAGTGGGCGGCGACTCTGAGAGGGAAATGGTGTCATTAGGTGTGTGGAATTGGATTGGCCTACCTGAATAGGAATCTGAGTAATCGTTGAAGAGCTTTCATGATTCGATTAAACAAATCTTTTTTATTATAACACGGAGGTCCGAAAAACTTAATTTGATGCAATAATATATTTTAGTGACTCTTTTCTCTTCGATTTCAACAAAAAAGGTTCTAATTTTCACAGTAGATTATAGACAGCCTTTACGATTTCTTAATGCCTTTTGATGTCTTCAGAAGTAATCAAAAAATATATCTCTTTGTTGGGTTTGAGATAATGAGGAAAAACGCTTTATTTGTTAACAATTTCATCTGTCGTTAAATGTCAACAAATCAGAGTCAGCAGCGGATACCTCTCCATTATTACGACGTTTCGGTCCAAGGCATGATATGGAATTCGCGAGAAAAAAAAAAATTTCTTTTTTTTCTCTTCGTTTGGATGATCAACCATTAATTAAAGCAGATTGCATATTAATTAATTTCATTATCTCAGATTTTAATCATTCGATAATGTTGATGCGGAATCGGGTTTTCATTATCATCATTATGAATCAAAAACCGAAATATTTGAAGTATTTAGTATATTTTTAAGGCTCAAAGAGACGAATTGGAAAAGAAGGACTCCCAATCAATTTTATATTTGAAAGTTGCTAGGCTAATAATTCGATATCAACCAGATTTGATAATTGATCTTGGTTCTTGTATTTAAACAGACCACTGCATAGCAATTGTTACATCGAGATTGCTACATCTATCAGGATTTTATTATAAAATATGAATACAAACAGGTATATGTCTTTCAACGATTCTCGAGATCACTCAAACTATCAAAGAGCACTCATCCATTTAGTAGGGCGCGTTCTTTGCTAGCATTGGTGAATTTGGATATATTTATGGGAAATCCTATCAAAAGATATATCGTGATTGAAAATCAGAGTTTTGAGAAAGGTAATTGGAAACACAAACTACAATAGAAAAATATTTATTCCTTTTTAACAATGAATTGGATACCTACAAAAACCGGAAGTTACTACTTCAAACGGTTTGAGTTCTTCGAGAACATCAACCCCATCTTCAAAGACCTCCCTCTTAAATCGATGCTCTTCGCCAACGCCAAGTTTGGCGGACCATTTGCGCTCACTCTTAATCCGAATGTCCTCCTCGTCGAGATCAAGAAAGACGATCCAAAGCACATTCTAATCTTCAACAACAAAGGCATTCTTATGCATAAAATCCAACGCAAAGAGAGTCTTCAGATTGCTGTCTTTGATTTTCTCGAGAATGAAACACTCTTTGTACTATTCCGCGACGGGACCTACTGGCTGATCGATCCTCACACCGGCAGAGTGAAAGTTCTGAATCTCGGCTCCAGATTTATCACTGATTATATCTACGAAGGGAAAGTTGCTGCCAACGGATGCGTGTTTTACACCGGCACGAAATCAGGATTTCATTTCCACTTTATCTCCGACATCCTGCACGCCTCTGCAAGCGATTTCAAGCACGTTAGTTTGAAAAACAAGCCAGCGGATTTCCTACCAATCCCACCTAAAACCTCCCTGAGTGAGAAATGGGAATGCTTGGTTACTCATGAACAAGCAGGGCTCTACAGGTTGGTGCAAGATCAGCAAAAAGAGGATATCATCTACAACAGTCAGTTTAAAAATCCCAATAATGTGTTGCTGTCTTCCTTGCCTGAGATAAAATCAATTGTTAAGATGGCGCTATCGCCTAGTGAGAATAACGATACCAAATTCTTTGCTTTTTTGAGCAAGAATAACGTTCTGTACATACAATCCGCTGATTTCTCTAACAAAATCGACATGAGATACAACGTGGAAGCTGAGAAGGAATGGACTGGACTGAGTTGGTGCTCTGAAGACGCTGTTGTATTGAGTCGAGGACGGAATTTAAAGATGTTTGTTCAGCAGCATGAAGCGAACTATAAAATCCCTGAGAAATCGAAGGGAGTGCTGCTGAGTCAGGAGATAGATGGGCTGAAGATAGTCTCGAGCAAATCTATTGGAATATTGAGATTAATACCACAGTTTTACTACGACGTGCTTCATCCTGTCAGTCTGGCGCCTGGTTCAGCGCTGTATAAAACCTACGAAGAATATGAGCGAAGGGAGCCGACTTGTGAGGACAATCTCGTGAATAATAAGGAAGCTCTGAGAGAGGCAGTCGAAAGTTGCATCAACTCTGCTTGCTTTGAGACCGATGTTGAAGAACAGTTAAAACTTCTACGAGCGGCTGCCTTTGGAAAGGATTTTCTCCATACCGCGAATTCTAAATTCGACCATGATTCATTCGCTGAAGCTTGCAAATATCTGAGAGTTGCTAATGCTTTGAAGAATGAGACATTTGCAAGAGCCATCACTTACCGCCAACTGCGATTTATGTCTGAAGAACATTTAGTAGATATACTTGTCAAGTACCAGAAATTTTACCTCGCCGACGAAGTCTGTAAATATTTATCATTATCTCAAAGGCTTATCCCACGTATCTACATCAAATGGGCTTGCGCGAAAATCGAATCTAACGAACCTGAAGAAGTACTCAGCACGGTCATTTACAAAAAGCTGAAGCAAACGAAGAACATTTCCTACACTGAAATCGCTGCCCGAGCTCACGAGATCAGCAAGACTAACCTCGCGTTGAATTTGCTGAGATGCGAGACCTCTCTCGCGAAGAAGGTACCAGTGTTGATCTGGATGGATAAGTTCGAATTGGCCCTCTCTGAGGCAATCCGCAGCAGAGACCCGAACCTCATCTACCTTGTCATATTGCGTTTAATGAAGACAAATCTGGATGATACCTCCATCTTTAATATGCTCAGCAAAAATCCTGTCTCGAAACCGTTTCTGATAAGCTGTCTCAAAAACTTCTACCCTGAAAAACTCGATGCGTATCAAATCACTCACCTCAGCGCGGAGCAAAGAGGCCTCTATGCGATTTCGAAGGCTTATGAAACGCAGAAAATGCGGAAAAGAGTCGATTTGTTGAAATACGCGGTCGAGTTTTTCTCAGGGAAGGACGCGAAGGACAAATGGTATGAAAAAGTCACAAAAGAGCAGTACGAGTTTCTCAGTTCGCATAAAGAAGAAGACATATCGAGCGAAAAACCGATAAATACAGTGCTTGAGGAGTTGTTTAAAGCAGGAGATCTTGAGGGAGCTGAGAAATTGAGAAAAAAGTATGATATTCCGCTGAGGAGATATAACCTCACGCGCCTGAGGATGGTAGCAGAAAAAAGAGAATGGGACGAGTTTGAAAGATTGGTTGCAGAGCAAAGTAAGTCGAAATGGGCAATTCCTTATTTCGCTATAGTGGACTTGATGACAGAGCATCGTCAGAATGAGAGAGTGATTAAATATGTTCATAGGCTGCCTGATGTGGATGATCAAATAAAGATCTTTAACCTGATAGGCGCATCAAAGGCGGCTGCTGAAGCTGCGAAACAGAATAAAAGATATAATGTTCTTGAATCTATGACTGAAAATGCGAATTTAGACCCCATGCTTAGAGAGGATATAATTGCGTTTTTGAACTCAGTAAGGAGACGATGATTGTAAATGTACAGAATTGGTACTTAATAGAATATAGGCTGATGAACTATTTTAATTTCGTTGCAAACTAACATTGGTGATGCAGAATTAGGTTGGGAAGGGTGAGAGATGCTTTGATTATAATTAATCTAAGGATGAGTAGCTAACATTCTCTATTATTTGGAAATCGTTCAGAATTATAATAGCAATACATAATTTTCAAAGTGATTGAGGCTTAGGTGTTATAAAAAAAGCTATGTTATTGGCTAAGCCTGGAATTTCTTTGTACGATGGAGAGATTCAGTCTTATTCTGTCAATTAGAGTATATTCAGACTGAGAGATGCTAGAGTACTGATCGTTTTGATAAAAATCTTCAACAATCGGAATAATGCCTCTGAGAACACGAAGGGAAGAAGTTAGCAGCCAGTGGATCCGTTACTTGCTTTCCATTGTTTACAACGAATAGAAGTTAGATTCTATTTTGTTCAGCAAAAACAAGCCAAATAAAGGAGTTACATTCAATTGTTCCAGTAGCCAGTTCTTATCAAAAATAGAAACAGTAAGAAAAAATTTTGAATTTCAATCGAAGCCTTCGAATAGATTTTAAGCAAATAGACCCTTTTAAGATTATCAGAAAAATTTATTGCATACATGCCGCCAGAATCCAGTCATCAACAAGCCTCAAATATTCTTGCCTGGTACAAGAACTATGGCCATCTCTCCACTGACGCTAAGCACCCTGGTTTCGATTCTACTCTGCTCAACGAAGAATATCTAAAAACAATTTCGCAACTTTCAGATTGCAGCCTTGACAAAATTCTTAGTCTATATAGTACAAGCTTCAAAGGACTCACTTCAAAAGAAGCAAAATGGAGACTTAAAATCTCAGGCCCAAATGAGATAAGACTGCCTCTTACGAGGACCCGTCAATCAACCAGAATGAGCCGCTGTGAAACTACCGATTCTGATTCTTTCAGATACAGTAGTAGAAGCAGCAGACTTAAAAGCAGCGTACTTAAAAGCAGCGTGGTTAAATCATTACCTGAAGAAATCCTATTGGAATACGTTCCAACTATGTCGCTGGCTCTGCGGGACAAGGTCGAAGAGCCAGTTGCTACAAGTGAATTAGTCTCTGGAGACGTTATTGTATTAAAAGCAGGGATGTGGGTTCCTGCTGATCTCTATCTAATCCGTTGCGATGGTTTAGAGGTGTGCGAGCATATATTTGGAGGGAGAAAGAGATCCTTTCAAAAGGAAGTGGATGCTGATAACTCAGAGACAGACAATTTCTCAATCGAGGAAGTAAAAGGGATCTGTTGGATGGGATCAGAAGTAATCAATGGTGAAGGGCTAGGTGTTGTTGTTGAGACTGGAAATCGCACGGCACTTGGGAAAATCATGGGTGCGTAGTCTTAATCGCAATGATTCAAGCTTGTTGCTCATTTCACAACGAAAATAAATTAGCTTTAGAACTTGAATATTAATTTGCTGTTGATAATCCTTTTTCTTTGTTGGAAATATCACGCAAAGACAATTGTTGAGTGCTCCATGAAAAAAATGTAGTATGATAAGACTTTAGAACCATCGATAGCTTGCTTTGCAACTTTTTACTTCACAGGGGACTAGTGTAATATTATTATCCTTCGTCTATGGGAATTTGTGTATAACGCCCTGTGGATGTATCTATATGTGTTTTTATCTCTATAATTTGTGGTGCTGAAGTAAAAGCGCTTCTACATTACCAGATAGCGTCTTTTCTCAAAGTATAGTATTTTCCATATATCTTATCTAGCCATTTTACATTAACTTTACCTTCGTAATATACTGACGTCATGTGTTGCTTATTTTTTGACAATTTCTCTTACTGGGAGCTTAATCTTAGATTTAACAGATATGATAAGGCTGAGTAAGCTTGGCTTTTTAAATGAAAGTTTCGTTAAATCCTGAGAAAGATAGAATGAGAAGAAATAAATAGACAATGTCCTAATTAACAAATCAAATACAGAAATTGAAAATACCCACTGCTCGAATGAATAATTCGGCAGTCATCATGAGAATGCAATTATCTCTTATCTCCCCTAAGTTGGATAGATGTGTCCGATGAGATATCAAAATTCCAATAAACAAAAGCTATTTGTTTATGAACCATTTTTCACCCAGAGAATCACTGCGCTTCAACGACGCAATCGAGGAGTTATTCTGCGTATTCATTTTTTCAAGTTGCTCATCTGAAGGCGATGAGTGTGATCTCTTCTCAAACAAGGCATAAGTCAGCCCCTTCAAATTTTCGAAATTTGTATCTCCTAACACAATCTCATTACAACTCCGAGTTGCGCCTCGACTCTTCCTTTCACTTAGTCTGTACGATTTTTCCTCCTCGCTGTCCTCACCCATTTCAATCAATGTTGCAAGAGTTTCCCTCGTGCAAAGGGTTTCAGCTGTCTTCTGAGTATTTTCCTTTTTTTTAACATCCTCTTTAACATCAAAGAACTTAAACAATCTCTCCGTCACCGGTCTCACATCAGGGATCTTATTTTCAGATTGTTTGGTTACAAAACTTAAGAATTCGATATTACTGTTGAGACATAATGAAGAAAAGAGGTCAGATAAATTAGGGCGGCATCTCCGGCCTCTCCTTTAAATGAGTGAATTAGAATTGAATTCAGAGGCTGGCTTCTCATCTGCTGGGGAGAGTCCTATGCGATATATGGCATATGATGAAAAAAATCTTATTATGAATGGTTACATCCACAAAGATCGTGTTTGCGAGTGAAAATCCCAAATCCAATAGTGACTTCATGTAAACCCCTCCATAAACTTTTTTACAATGATGACGAGTATAGAGCGCAAAAATGTACGGAGCTAACCCAATGGCTTTTATGACGTCTTTGACGTACTATCCAAGGAAAAATATGGTTACACTCTTCAGGAATATTGTAGAAATTAACCTGAGATTTGGCTTCGGAATAAATGCAAACATTATACATCTGACTCATTTCCTTTAGAAAAGTCTCGAGCCCAGGCCTTTTGACTGCAAAATATTTCAACTCACCATTACCAGTGAACTTCACGAAATTCGTAGACTTGCTCGGAGCATCGATTGTTACGTAAACCAGTGTTTGATCTAGATCCAGAACTAGTGTTTTCTTTTTCTAAAATGCATATAATGTTTAAAATTTGCATTTGCCCAAACAGAAAATCGCTACTTCATCGAATTCTTTGCCATATCGTTTTGTGCTTAGAGTGCGCGGTACAAGCTGTGGGCTTCCAAAGGGATTATTCTTCGTGGTTTTATTTGTCATCGCCATCAATTTTTTAGAGTGTTTTCTTAAACTTTCACTAGGCTTATTCCGATTTATAATAGCTGAATCAATTGATTGATATTAAATTAATGTTGTTTGAATTTAATCGAAAAAAAAAATTCTGAATGATAGTTTAAGAAAATTTGAATCAACATAATTTCAAATAATGCCGCTTCTATTGAACTGGAGGAAGAATAAGCCAACTTTTGTTGGTTCGCATTTATGATGGAATCCTACTCAGAGAACGCGATTCGAAAAGAACGACATGTTTCCCATGGTTATTAATCAATAGGTTCTGAGGAAGTGATTCCAATTAGAATTAATTTTTTTTCTTTTTTTAGAAAATTAAATTACGAATTCTTCTGGGTTTAATAAGCAAACACCCGCGAATTTAGATAAATAAAGTGGCCCACAGCCTCTTGATCTCAAGCAGGCTTTCGATTTAACTCAATGATCAGCATCAGTAGTTTATTTGAAAAACGATTTTTGGGCAATTACTGTGGAAAAAAACCGTAATACAGGAGAAGTTTCCGATTTTTGTGGTCGAATGAGAAAGACCCGACTACCCATCGACCCAAGGGTTTTTCTAAATTAAATGAACACAATTCAGAAAAACAAAATCAGGATATCATGAGATTCTAGCTCATAAACGAGAGCATGAAGGTATGACGTGCTAAGGTGAATTAGAGAATGAAAAGAGGCTAAGAAAGATGCAAAAATAAAGTGAATTTGAGAAATTTGCGGAGGCATTGAGTCACAGCACAAGATCTCAATCCGTACTGACTGAAGCATTCCTTGAGGTAGCTGGGTTTTGATTAATACGAGCAAAGCTTACTTGAATCTCAAGGTTGGTGTCGAAGATCTCGAACAAGCACCTTGGATCTCGAGATTTTCATTATCTTCACGTCGTGGCTCAAAGCTGGTCTCTCTCTCTCAAAAAAAAGAGAGAGAAATTAATATAATGCTATCTTGAATTGAATTCATTGTGAGATATTGCTTCTCGAGTTATTGAATGAGTTGGAGTCCTTCTCATGAGTTATTCATGAGAAAAAATCCAAGATGATCAAGGACAATGAGATATTTATTGACCCAAGTACTCTAAGCAACTGACTCAAATATATCAAGATTAACAACTTAAATATTTGAGACAATTTAGCAGACTTTGAGCTAAGCTATGAGGCTATGAAAAATGTCAATTCTTTGACAGCAACAAAAAAAACTTTCGAACTTGAAATAAATTATCAATCCAGGGCTGTAGTTCATAACAGCCCGAGCATATCTATACCAAAAAAAAAAAAGTAAATTATTTCGATAGTATAACTTATTCGAGTAACCATCTGAAGCAAACTCCAACTGACTCTTCTATTTAAAATCAATCTGTTCATGTTGATTCTTTCCCTGACAAAACTATTAACGTGACTTTCACTCTTGCTGAAATATCATTACCTGAGAATTCATTACTAGGGTTCCATGAAACGAAACGTTCGGATGATTCATTTGCTCAGACCAGATGCTATTTGGAAAATGTTCATATTTGACGCTCTCTTCAATAGGTTTCATCAGCCCAAGCTGCTTTGTTTGGTTAAGCTCCCACAAACCTTGCGGATTGACTTGATTTTGCTGATCATGTTGGGATCCCCAGCCTTGATACTGAAACACGCTATTTCTGATGGATGTCAACACTGGGATGCTACCAACCTGAATATTATTGAACAAATTCCCTTCAAATACTCCCGGCTGGCAGTCTCCAACACCCATACTGTTCGCTAACAGCGCACTATTGCTAAACCGACTTGTTACATCCTTTGAGACCTCCGCTGCTTTCAACTTAAGGAAAGTATTCTTGAGATACTCATGCTGTTTGCTAAAAAAACCGCTCAACTAACAGTCCATGTTCCAGCAATACCTTAATTCCTCGTGCTTTTCGCGACCTCTTTGGCAGCTGTCGCTTACCCTTGCGATTTCACGATTAACCGTCTCAATTTGAAAAGAGAGGTCATCTCTTATCATCTTTAAAATTTCATTCTAAGGGATCAAATTGATAGTTATCTTCACAAAATGCATCTGGAGCGTCTTACTTCATAAATGATTTTATTCATCTCTGATTCAAGCTTTTCCTCGCTCTTCTCTGGACGTTGCTTTTGGAGCTCTTCGAATCTTTTTGCTTTTTTCTTCCTTTCAATCAGACAAATCAACTCTCTGGTTTTCATTAGACCATCCCAAAGACGAATTCCCTTACTCCTGGTCTTTTTTGAAATACTTATGAGAATACACGTGCTGAAACGTCTCGTCTCTGATTTTCACAAAACTATACATATTCAACTAACAACAGTGTTATTCCCTTCGATGCAACCGAGGAAGCTACTTGTCTAATAAACGACGCGAGATTGCCGTGGTTAAAGAGCTGCGGGAGAATCTGCTCAGCGAACTCTTTAATCTTCTTAATTTCGAAACTTTGTCCATCGGAACTCCAGTCAACAACATCTTTTTGAAGGTTGTTCTCCAAAATTTTAGCGGATAAGAACTAGTAACAAATCGTTACTTGCAGAAGCTCGTACATTCGCCTCAAGAAGAGCGGTGTTTTTCTGTGAGAGACTCGAAATTTCTTGAGTTTCTCTTTTCTTCCTTGGGTAGCCTTTTCCATAGCTATGATGTTTATAAAAAGATTGATAGAAAATCCAATAAATCTCTTGCTGAATTGGTATCGATTCGCTATGAAGTTCCACAGATTTCAAAAAAATTATTTGGTTTGTATTCATTCGAAATTGCTTCCTTTTTTAGAAATTTTTTCCTTAATAATTTTAGCAATTGGTTTGCGATTCGGGTTATCGGAAACTTTTTCCTTAATTTAATAGCGGTCTGTTATGAGTTTTTTTCAATTCTTTTACATGAATTAATTTTCAGTTTCGTGTAAATTGATAAAGAAGAATTTGTTTCGAAAGGCTGGAGAAAATTAAATTACTTTATTATTGTTCAGAAAATACCCCTTGAGCAATTCTCGAATTAATTTAATAAAAAGCCAAAGAGCTCCATCCCTATAGGAACGTTTAAAAAGCAAACTCGGAATCACTCTCAATATTATACTTCAGCAACGCTCGATTTTAGACTGAAATGCCGCGATTGAGATACTATAGGAAGAGATTTAGCGGGATTAAATTGGTAGGTAATAGGTACAAACCATGATGTATAGAATTTTTGTTAGTTTAGTGAGTTTTTGCTGTTTGTATCGCAGGAGCTGCGCTGGAAGCTCGGAAAAACTACTTAATCTTGTAAAACCTACTTGTTTCGTTTTCTCATCTGCTTTCTTTTTGAAAGATAAAAGTGCTCGAGGTGATGAGAAAGGATTTATTATATCAATGAATTGTAATCTCAAAGAGGTAGAAACCTGTTGAAAAAAGCTTTAATTCTTTAAATCTCTCAATTCTCTAGAAAGCTGTTTTCTATGTTGTTGAGGTAGAAGCAACTATTAAAGATATATTCACAATCTAAAAGGCTTCTTGGTAGTAACAACTCGGTTATCACAAAATGTAAAAAAACGCAGACATAAAAAAAAAGTCAATTCATTTTCCTTTAGAAATCTCGGCAGGCAGAATATTTTCCAGTATCCGGCCCGAAAGTGCAAAAACGATAAATTTATCAGCTACTTAAAATCTGATTTGAAGATTCAAAAGTTCGATTAGGACTCCTAATTCTTCATGAATTTAGGACTCATACGAGAATTTTCTGCCAAAGCTTGTCTTCAGCATCATCATTCCAATCGCTCAAAATCCATAGACCAAGCAGCAATGAATTAGAAATTTTCACTACAAGAAATGTAATCTGAATAACATAAATTAGTATCGCTTATAGTAGGCTTTCCTGGATTTGATGAACCCTCCTGCAATTTATCAATTAATTTCCTTGAGGATCCCTCAATGCTTTGATAACCAAGGATGATTACTCTATTTTGATGACTTGTGAGGACGAGCGCGCTAAAGCAGGAAATTCGCTCTCTGTTTTACTTGGATCTTTGGAACCCGATAGGAATGAAGAATCTATCCTAACTGAGCCGTTGAACGGCTAAAACCCCTTTTCCCTCGTGTTTAACACCTGATAATATTAAACAAAGAGCAAGAAATTTTAATTTATTCGTTTAATTTCTCGAAATTTTATACATGTTCCTCGATAAATATGAAAGGCAAAACAATTATTTAAAAAAACAAAGATCTTTGAATAATTCACGTACTCTACTCCCAAACCATGAATAAGTCCGGAACTCTTCAATTGCCCTCGCAGATCGAGATCATAAAGGGTAGATTATACTGGCTATCCGCTGAAGAGCCTCCTCGCAATGAATCAAACGTCTTCTTCTTCTGTATCGATAACGACCTTGTCTACGAGCCTTTCTTTGAGGATTTCGGTCCATTGGACATTGCTAAAAGCTACAGATTTGTGAGCGCTTTGGAAAAAATTTTAAAAGCACCACAATATAACGACTATCAAATAGTTCACTACACCTCGCTCGACCCAGCAAAGCGTGCGAATGCCGCTTGTTTAATGGGAATCTACCAAATCCTGGTATTAGGTCGTTCTGCTGTTGATGCTTGGAGCTGTTTTAAGGACGTAAGCCCTCCGCTTGTCGATTTCCGAGATGCAAGCAGCGGTCCAAGTACTTACAACTGCACTATCCTCGACGTCCTCCGAGGGCTTGAATACGCGATGATGGTTGGATTGTTTGATCGCAGAACCTTCAACGTCAAAGAATACGAATACTACGAGAAAATTGAGAACGGGGACATAAATTGGATCATTCCAGGCAAATTCATTGGATTTGTTGGACCGGCTGGCACAAAGGAAGAGGCCCAAGAGATCGGTGCGTTAACCCCGGAGGAATACGTGCCAATCTTCAAGAAATTCGGTGTGAAGCATATCATCAGCTTATCGAAACGAAAGTATAAAGAAGAGCAGTTCACCAAGCATGGCTTCAAATTCACCGATCTCTACTTCGTTGATGGGTCTGTCCCCAGCTACGAGTTAGTTGAGAAGTTCCTTCAGGTTTGCGAGAATGAGCCCGGAGCCATCGCGGTCCATTGCAAAGCTGGGCTCGGAAGGACAGGAACGCTTATAGGGTGCTATGCGATGAAGCATTTTAAGTTCTGTGCGGCGGAATTTATTGGCTGGATCCGCCTTTGCAGACCTGGAAGCGTGCTAGGGCCTCAACAGCATTTCCTATGCGAGATCGAGGAACATATGCATGTACTTGCTGAAGAATCTCCTGTGTATAAGAAAATCCTCCCTGGCCTCAAGATCTACTTGGAAAAGGACGGAGAAATCCGAAAGCAAAGGCAGATCATTACGAAGCTGAAGGCAGGAGAAATGTCCCCAGCTGAGCAAGAAATTGCGATCAAAGGAGAAACCAATCAAGGGGAGCGGCTATTGGAAGCGAAGAGTCGACCGCTACCACTCAAGGCGAAGGATATGGATGTACGGAATGTGTCTCAAGATTCGACCAACATTACCTTGGATTCTAATTCCAGTCCAACTTCCGCTGATAAAGGTTTCAACGCGACTGGTGATGCGGGCATAACTGCCTCACCGACGTTAGGTTGAGGAGGTTGATGTGATGAGGTAAGCGAAAATATTCAAAGATCTGTATTAAATTCATTTATTATGTATTTGAACTTTTCAGTTTAATTGTATCTAAATTTGTTTTGCTAAATCGACTTATCGTGCATCATACTTTCAATGCTTACCTTTGCTTACTTTTTTATACTCATTTATTTTGATGAAGTTGCAACCAAGAATTTATCAAATTCAACAACGTTTCTGTGTTTATAATTGTTCGGAGATTATGCAAATTACCTAAAAATATACGGCATTATTTGTATTAATTGTATGATCCCAGAGAATTGCTTGGTGATCGGTACTGCTGCTATAACATGGATTCCCCAGACCAACCGCATCGCTTGGAAAAATATCATGAAATAGTTTTAAGAAGCCTATGGAAGGCATACTATCGATTGATTTGTTGGCTGGTATTATTTGAAGTTATTCCAAAATTCAGAAGTTCCAATTTCAAATAAAAAAAGCATCTCAATCCAAATTTAAAAGAACAAGTTTTGATGGTCTTTCCGCTTTAGTTTCACGCTGTTAAACAGTGAATCAGAAAATGACAGCTTATTGCTGGTATTCTTTTTTCACTCCATACCAATACTGACTGTGCTTCTTAGGAACTAAGTTTTAGAACAAAATTTCATTGATTCATTTGAGGAACCTATGTCTTATTCATTTTTCTGTAACGAAAGAATAGTATCCTAAGAAACCAGCCTAAGGAAGGATAAGGTATTCCCATATACATCTTATCTCACTCGATACAAATATAGGAAATACCAATTTGATAAGCAGCCATTATTATTTTTTGTGAGTCAATTAATCCATTGAGAAGTAACTCAACCAACAAAGGCATCCCTCAAGTTTGAAAAAATAAATTTCTAACTCAAGTCAGAATACATCTTTCTTACTTGTTTGTCTGGAATAACTTATTACTTTGACTACTGACCTTCAATCAAAGCTGGATTCCAATGTTATGTTTGTTTGTTTTTTTTTAAAGGAGTAGTTATAATGAAAATATATAACAGATGACTCAGTGAGAGTTTTTTCATTTTTCAAGCCGTGTTCACAATAATTCCTCTTTAATTGTGAAATCAATTCTCCAAAGCGCAAATTACTGTTTCCTTTGTCCTCTTCCCGTTTATATGAGTTCACCAGCTATCCAACTGAAAACAAGAAAATAAATTTTCCAATCATCCCCTCAATCTAAATCTCATCTCAAGAAAGGTGTTGGTTCTTAGTCTAAAAAACACTGTTTTGTATTTTATCTATAATTTACGGGATCTATCAAGCTTGTGTAGTATACTGACAAACCCCTTTCATTATACAGTTGGAATATATGAAATTTACCAAAAATATTTATTCAACAAAGAAACACGATTAATGAACTAGTTTCAAGGTAGAGGTAAATTACGGCTCCTTAAAGAAAACTGAGAAAAAATCAGAATGAAGTCATCACTTGTTAATGAGATGAGCTCATATCGCTATTTTAAGTAGAAATTTGATTCATTATGCCATTTCGCCATGAACGGCGAGAACTCCTCAGTCCTGGATTAATGCTTTCTATTAATCCTGGCTTTTGGACGCTCTTCCTTGGAAATTTTGTGACTTCTCGAGTTTATTTTCGGTCCTTGCTTATAAGACATATCCTTTTCATTGTCTTCCTGACAAAACATCCCTTTCAACAACTCTTGTGTTCTTGCGATATCTTCAAACAAGCTTGTTGATTCTGATTGCAAGAGCACTTTATTCATGAATTCTCTAAAACATTGGTATTCTTCAAAGTCAAAGTTGCTACTTCTGGCAAAGGAGAACGAGTCACAAGGGTCCTTTTCTTCCAAAATGTCTTTCAAGCTATCAATGGTGTTAGGCGTCGAACCGAAGCCTTCGAAGTAGTTCTCACTGGTATCAAAGACCGTGCTAGCGGTCTCTTCAGTCATGCTGAATTCATCAACCATTGACTTGATATACAAAGACATGTCATATTGGTTTCGGGACTCTTGGCTGTTCAACACCTCGTATGCCTCTTGAACTCGGTTGAAAATGATGGTGGCAGTCTCTTTATCCTCGTTTTTGTCCTAAGAATCTTGGTAAGATGACTTGACATGGAAAATATTATACTGGATGGAATTTCAAAACCAACGACTTGTAAGCCGAGCGGATTTCAGCTTGGGTGGCAAATTGAGAGACTCCAAGGGCTTCGTAATGGTTAAGTTGGCTTATCATGCTGACGGTGATGATGACCTACTTGTCTTTTCTTAATTGGTTAGTTAATTGTTTATTAATTAGTGAAAAGCTGGGTATTTAAACGATACCGCATATCCACAAATGATGGAATCTTCTTTGAAGGATGCTAATTTGGTTCTAAGAGACAAATAAATGCTAAATCAATTTATCCGCCAATCAAGAAGGAAATATCTATATTTCCGATTCTGAGAATTAAACTCCGATTAATTTTACTGCCAATTTTACGCTCGGCTGCAATTTTGAATGCTTCTTACGCAAATTTACGATTTCCGTATAGAACACATTTATAATTCCACTTTTAAAACATCAAGCAAGGCTGATACACCGTATTTCAACTCGCAATGATCTGAAAACTGAATTATGTGAAGGATTGGGAGTGTTATTTAAGAAGTTCTTCAGAGAAGGAGGAAGTTTCTGTCATTTTCTTTCAGAAAAGCTATTTTTATAGACTAGCTAATGGAAAATGAGGGAATTATCAATTTATGGTCGAGAATTATTACAAGTTAAAAAAGGGTGCTAAATGAGAACAATATCTTTTTAATTCTCTAATAGAACGAATTAACTATCAAAATATTCCTTAATAGTTTATTTGGAACTGTCTGTCAAATCCCGTAGATTGTTCGCGACTCTGATAATCAGTTAATAGAAGCGTAAATAATTTTTCGGAATCCTTCTTTTTGAAATTCAACTTAACTGATGGTAACCTGACAACGCAGAAAAAAGACTACGAAGCAAGAGAAATGTGAGTTATGCTTAAATACTTGGATTATGTTTCCAAGCACCAGCTATCGTCCAATTAATGGCGAGAGTAGGTGAAAGGAAAATAATTCTCCATAATCAATCATATAAGATCGCTTCATTGTAGTTTAGGTTCTTTAAGGTGTTTTAGCTCCGGCGCTTGTATAGGAATTGTATTTAATAGGGGGTTATGCAATGATAAACACCCGGAAGAAGTTCAAGAGAATTCGGAATTAAGAGTTAATTTTTAATTAGAGAGACAGAGAAGCACGTGAACTAAGAAGGCGATGATTTTTTGGGAAGATGTTTGTATTTCAATCACGAAACTAAGACTACTTGGCGTTGTTAATGAGAGCATTGAATAATTTAACTGTGTATAAAGAAATCTTCATTAAATTTTTTAAAAGAGGCTTGTCTCAGAAGAAGTTTCTAACGCGTAGGAACTCATTTGCATATGTAGTCATCGAACACACACTTAGTAATGAAAATCGTAAGCTTTTCTCGGAATTTGAGTGCATGCAGTTAATAGAAGTTTGGTATATTTTCATACTCCGCGAAATCACGAAAATATGGGTAGGCTGCTGTTTGTTAGTCAATATTAACTTGAAAATTGCGACGTGAGACACTGAATACGCAGTTATAGCATGGTGGGCTTCTTAACCCATGGATTATTCTATTAGCTCATGTCTGCAAATTCTTAGATAAATTCTATCTATCTGTACAACAAACACTCAAATAAGAGTGTCTCTGAAGTATCCTGCACAAGCTGTAGTAAGGTAAAAACCATTTATCGCTGCTATTTTTCCCCTCCCTCATTCACTCGTAGAATGAAATGTGATACAATTGGAAAAACTACGGTCAGCTTCTGTAAGCGCCCATCTATTCACTAGTAGCCTTCACCGTGTGAAAAACGCATTGGATGTGGAGGTCGAGTCTTACAAGTTTGTTGATCGCAGCAAAACAAACAAGCTAACGGTTCATAATTCAGAATCAGTTCCTGTTATTTGTACATGGCAGTCCTAAACGACTCATATAAGTAGTTTATGGTGTTTCAGTATAGTGGGCTATATTGCATTGAGTCATGCCATCACGAATCGAAGACCTTTTCGAAAAAACTTAAAACAACAACCCCTTCAGCCAAGCGTTTAGAAAACATATTAATTTTTATTCACGCCCTATCGAACATTTCTGTGCCTTTTTCTTTACTGGCATTCCACTGATGAAAAGTCAGAGTTGTCGATTTTGAATATCACTGCTAAATTCTTTCAGAAATTTAATTATCAGAAGTAACTCGAATATTCTACAATGTGTAGTTAGAATGACCAATAGTAACAATCTGAAAGATTCTATAAAGACGGGTACAATTCGTAATCCTTCTCTTTAAACGGGCACTTTTTATTTAATTCTGGGTATAATATCAAATATATAAACAGATACATGCCAGTGTACCCAGCCAATCTGCACCTAAAATAGGGCTCATAAAGAAAACATTTACATGTACGTATAGGTGTCTGTCTGTAAGAAAGTGCCATTTGCTTGTTTGAATACATTTTTATTAGATGAGCAGTAGAAATAGTAGTTATCTCATGTAAATGATTCCTTTCTTTTAATTGGGAAAAAAGTAGAATTATTTACAAAATTGTATATGATTCATTAGATAGAAAAATCTATCATTCCGATCCATGGCGAGACCACTTGCAGCTCTTAATCAATATCAAATTTTTTCTCATCAGAGGCTTTATTTCCTCGAGCTTGGAGGCTTATAGTTCTTGTTAAAAAGATCTTTTTAAAGACAGTTAATATCTTCAATTTCAGGGAAAATATCACCAAGTTTCATTTTAAGATCGTTGTTCTGCTGCTTGAGCCGCAACATTTGTTCCTGGTTGTAATAGTTAATCTTCTCGAGGTCCACTACCTTTGCTTTCAAGTCTTCAACTATTTTCATTATGATCTTATTTCCAAATGAGAAAAAATGTGATTTAGAACACTCGATAAATGATTTGCAAATACCATCTTCTCGCTTTTTAATGACTCTATTAGTTTTTCATAATGCTCAGTGGGAGGAGTTGCTGATATTAATTTTGTATATTCTGCAAGCTTTTGATTGAGTTTAATCGCATGTTTTTCAGTTAGCTCTTGCAATGCTTTCTGAAAATCCGCCTCTGCTTTCTCGAGCTTTCGTTCATATTTCTCTTGGACCTGGCTCTTCGCTCTCTCGATTTGAACGTTGCATTCAGCTTTCAGACGGATGATCTGCTTTTCTAGCTCCGTGTTGCGCCCTTGAAGCGTTTCTAATTTTTCGCATCTTTCCTTAAAAAAGGCGATTTTTTTCTGCATATCTTGCAGCGTCTTTTTTGTAAAGTCAACCAAATCTTGCATCAAAGTATGGCTCTATGAATAAATTTGCAACTTTCAAGAAACTTGAAAGAAAGGTAATACTCCTTCCGTCGATTTTTCATGAGCTTGGAGTTCAATCTTTTTAATCTTCTTTTCATATTGGTTCCTTTGAGAATCCTGAAGGAAAGAATAGTTATTTAAATCGAATTATTCGCAATAAGTTAACTATTTCGGCTTTCAACTCTTCGATTTCTGCTGTTGCCTTCGTAATATTTGCAGATAACTTCTTATTCTCTTCTATAAGCTGAGATTTTTCGGCTTTGGTTTTTTCTAAGGTCCTTCTGAATTCTTCCAATTTTTTCATCTAAGTGAGCCAGGAAAAAATTTAGAAATTAAAAGCTTGACTTAATACCTCATGTTTATTAGCTTGAATAATGGCTTCTTTTTCATAAGCAGCTTCGTAGCAATCATCAAGTTCTTTTTTGAGCCTTTTGTTTTCTTCTTCCAGCAGCTTAAGTTTTTGTTGTTCAAGTGTTTTTTCTAAGCCGCTGTAATCAGATCTACTTGCTGATTCTCCAAAGGTTTTCTTCATTGTTTCAATTTCAGCAATTTTCTACTCGTTTTAGTATTTTGACATCATTTCCAGGAAATTACAATCTGAAGAGCTATCTCCTTCTCTCCCAGCTGATTCCTGAGAATATTGATAGTATTATTCAGTTCTTCTATCTCCGCTTTATTCCCAATGTCTCGTACTTGATTTTTGATTGAAAATCTAAAGGGAATAATGATGAACGAAACCTGAGTTACAACGAACCTTTCAACAATATCTTTAATATTGTTCTTAGGAGCCGGCGAGGGTTGGTCTCCTTCCTGACCCTCCTTTCCACAGACAACATTCACTATCTGATAATTCATCAATTATTTCAGGAATTTGAAACATTATCAACGCTTTCTTTCCTCTTTGAATATCTTTCAAGTTCATCTTGTGTCCAATCATCTGCTGTATTCAGGGCTCTGTTAGTAGAGTTAATTTGGTGATGAAGGAACCTGCTTGGAGATCAATTTTCTCTTTTTTCTGTTCATTTGGCGAAATGCTGTTGAGGAAAGCGTCCTAAAAGAAAGCAATTGATGCTTTTCAGAAACCAATTATTAAGCTACTTTTTTTTCATCATTTTTTCCTGCGGTAATTTGAGATGTAATTTCCTTTGGAATTACTATCTGTGTCACTAGTCACGACGTTAAGATAAATGATCTAGGGGATCTTTTCTTTACTTCCAAGCCAAGGATGTGCTTTGATATCCGGTATTTTTAAGCGAGATTTTGGGTTCTTTTTGAGGAGTTTAGTCACCAGGTCCTTCGCCATTGCTGGAAAATCCTTCGGGAAATCCAATTTCACTTTCTAATATCCCATTTAATAGCTATCAACCATTTGCATTTTACCAAAATATTTTCTTCAAGAGCTCTCTGAAACTTCACATTATCATCATAATCTATGCCATAAGGCGTAAACGGGGCCTTCCCTGCTAGCATTTCATAAATTAACACACCCAAGCACCAAATATCGAGAGCCGAATCATGCCCGGATTCCAATATCATTTCTGGCGCCAAATAATCCGGTGTCCCACAATACGTCTCCCTTAGCGAATCTGGATGGAAAAAATTCGACCTTTGAAATTTCAGAACTTATTCCTCCAACACAAAGGAAATACCATCCAAAATCAGCAAGTTTCACTGTGTCATCTTTCCCAAGAAGTATATTTTCAGGTTTTATATCCCTGTGGATTATTGGTGGGTCTTTATTGTGCAAATACTCGATTGCCGAAACAACTTCTCGTGTATACTTTCGACCAAATAACTGTTAAAACGCTTTCTGGAGGAATTATTTGTACTCGCTGAGCGGTTCGTTCATCGAAGCGTCCGTATTTGAGTTTATCGTAAAGTTGGCCCTTGAGGTAAAGCCGATTTAGCTTTCATAGAAACAAATTGCGTTGTTACTCCAGGTGCCTCCTCGATTATCAAATATACATGATCCTTGTCTTCGAAGTGGTTATAGAGTCGAATTATATTAGGATGGTCAAGCGAGTACATGATCTTAATCTCGATTTTGATTTGAGTGATCATCTGTTGATCTTTTAATAGTTTCTTTGAAATTTGCTTGAGCGCGAAGATCCTGTTGGTTTGCTTATGTCTCACCTTGAATACCTCACCGAAAGCTCCTATTTATTTTTATCGAATTCAGCATGGTAGAAAAGCGACAATAAGCGACCTTTTCCGAATCGGCCGAGATTTTCGAAATCTGCGAGACAACATTCTCGTTCCTGTCCCGCTTGAACGGTAGGTGAGAGGAATATATAGCGGTCCTATGAAGTGAATTGAAGAGATTCAGTAGTAGTAGAAGGACACACCTTGACTAGGTTGAGTTGGAGATTGATCATTGAGATTGGTCTTATGATACTTGTGTTAGCATAATATATTCACTTTAATTCCTTGATAGAATAATATGATTAGAACAATCTCAGATCAGAAACGAAAGAATGGACCATGTGATATCCAAAATAAACTAGGGTTAGTCTAAACTTGAAATTGTCTTTGCATGTGATTGAAATGGACTCTTGTTTACCATTCATATCAAATTTCTGCTCTTTCACAAATTTTTTTCAGATGTTTATTATCTTACTTGCAGAACTGGCTTAAACTCGCTAGAGGCAATTTCGTTGATCATTATGAAACTAAAACTGCCAATTTTAGAGGGCTGCTCTTTCTGGAAATATCTGGAAGAATATATTTTTTGGGGTATCTAAGATGTATTGAAAAACCCTCCTTGAGCTTGTGCGGGCTTTAAAATAGTCTAATGGTGAAATCCAGTAAAAACAATAAAACTATTGAGTTCCAGCCAGCCATTCGAAATACCACAATTCAAACTTTTTCCGATTCCTTCTCACTCAACAGAAAAAATAGAGTTTCTGTCATTAGCACTAGATGTACATTCTATATCTCATTAGCTTCAGAAAGCCCTTTGCTAGTCTTAGTCTGTCACGGATAGCCTTAATTTAGTACTTCTTCACGTTATTGAAAACATATAATGTTAAATATTATATTTGTTAACATTCAGTTCTCTCCGCAATTCTATTGCAGAAGAGCTTGAATTGGCAGCTATCAACCTTTACTTACAACCTAAGCTTGATACTTGGGTTCAAATACACGTGTCTATCGCTGCATCCTGAGTCCAAAATTAAATAATAATAAAGTCACACTCTTTCCACGCGCAAATTAAATTTTTTATACACGTGTAATTTTAATTAAAATATCTCTATATAACTGGTAATTTCAGATCCATGTTTATAACAAAGTTATAACTCATTCTTCTATCTAGTTATGGAAACTACACGAACCAAAGACATTATTGTTTTATTTGATGTCGACGGCCCTCTGACTAAGGCTCGAAATCCGATCACCCAAGATATGCTTGATACCCTGACAGCCCTTCAAAAAAAGCATTACATCGGAGTGATCAGCGGCTCTGACGTTAAAAAACTTCAAGAGCAACTAGGAAAATCCCTTGTAGAGCGACTCGATTTTACTTTCTCCGAGAATGGCTTGTATACTTTGAAAGAGGGCAAAGAGTTTGCAGTGAAGAGCATTAAAGACGAGCTTGGAGAAGAGAAATTGAAGAACTTTATCAATTTCTGCTTGAGATACATCGCAGATTTGGATATTCCAATCAAAAGAGGCACTTTTATCGAGTATCGCGCTGGTATGCTCAACGTGAGTCCAATTGGAAGAAACTGCAGCCAAGAAGAAAGAGAGGAGTTCGAGAGGTACGACAGAGAAAAGGAGATTCGGAAAAAATTTGTCGAGACTTTGGAAAAAGAGTTCAACAGCTATAACCTTCAGTTCGCGATTGGTGGACAAATTAGCTTTGATGTCTTTCCTAAAGGCTGGGATAAGACTTATTGCCTGCGCTTCCTGGATGAATTTAAGGATGTGCATTTCTTCGGGGATAAGACTTTCCCAGGTGGCAATGATTATGAGATATTTTCTCATGAGCGAACAAAAGGCCACACAGTGCTGAATCATACTGAGACAATCAAGGAACTCAATGAGCTGTTTCTCTCAAAATAATTGGTTAAGTAGTATTGAAGGAAGAAGTTCATCTCACCATGCATATTCAATTGAATAATAGAAAATATATAGATGATTGGTCTTAAATAAACATTAATAACAAATTTATATGCACCATTCCACAGAAAAACAAAGGCCAAAGTGAATGCAACTATCATTTTCATTTCCATCTTCTGCAACAGAAAGCATTTCAACTATAATAAAGTAAGTATTTTTGGAGTAATTGCTTTGAATACATCGTAGGAAATTATAACACATGGAATTTAGAGGTAATATGAAGATGAAAGTTACAGCTCATTCATGTGGAACTCGCTTAGTTTTAACAAATTTCTATCTCTGCTTCTGGAAAAGCGAATCTTATCCATAGGGAAAAAAACTGCAGAGGAATTTAATAACCATATTTGATACAGTAAATTCAATAAAATAGAAGCATTTAGATTAATATCCTCTCCTATTTGGCCTTTTGGCATCAAGGTTCGTCTTTTGGGTCTCTAGAGTCTTTATTCTATTCTCTAGCTGTTCCTGTCTCCCATAATCTGTGCTCGTATTATTCATTCCAGCAGCAACACTCTGCAGCAGTTGCCCTTGCTTTTCAAGGGCTCGTAGAATCCCGTCATCAGTGCCTAGGTTGATTTTCTCTGCTCCCATAGCGCCCTGATTTTGGTAAGGATTTCCATAGTAATTCTGACCACCCATGCCCATCTGATATGGACTCATCTGTTGGTATGCGCTATACATAAAAGGGTTTTGGTAACCACCATAACCGCCGTATCCACCATACGAATTAAAGGAAGGATATGATTGTGTCATTGGATTGAATTGCGATTGCTGCATGTATGGAGATGGCTGAGCATTAAATCCATAATTCGGTTGAGAAAACCCTTGCTGGAAGGGATTATTATTGGGCATATTTGGAGGTGGATAATTTGCTTTGTTAGGTTTCTTTACGGAAGTGGAAATTGATTTCTCATAGATGATTTCTGGAGGGTCTTCGATCGGAGTATTGGGACTCAGCTTATTTTCAAGTTTTCTAAACGGACCGACGTAGCGACTGCCACCAGCGTTGGCCTCCAACCGCGAAGCCGCATATTCTTCGCCGACGACTCGGAAAGTTTGGAATGAGTTTGGTACTTTCTTGTAAACTGCGCTTTCATCAAAGAAATTACCACGGAGGGTAGGGTAGTCGTCTTCTGGAAGGATTAAATTTGTGGTAAAGGTTGCTCTGGGGTAGCTCTGATTCATTTGAGCCGTCCGTTGAGGGGAGAATGACTGATTTGCGTAGGGATTGAAAGTAGAGATCATTTGTTGGTGATAATGAGAATTATGAGTAGGAATTCGGTCAGAAATTAAATTAATTATTCAGGACAAGAAGGAGGTTACGAACATAGCCACAAGGGTGGCTACAAAGGAGAAGGCGGTTATACGGGAGGAGACAAAAGCGCATATAAGGATGGATATCAAGGAAAGAAGGAAAAAGGAAAGCTTATTCATTTTTAGATTTGAATTGATCTTGGTTTCCAATCAGGTGACTTTCAACGCTGTGGACGAAAAATTATTCCCTAAATTGGGTTAGAAGATCTGAAAAAGCCTAAATATTATCCAAAGAAAGCATTTTTCATGAAAATAAACAGTTTGATTAGAGCCTGATGATTGATTGACTTTCAGTGAACCAGATTAGAAGTAAAAGCCGTTTACAGCTCATCAAAGACTTTATCCGTATAATTCTTTTTGTGTGTTGCATGAATGCTTAAAATCCCAAAAAGTTTCAGCAAAAATTTTCAATAAATCTAATTGCGAGTGAGCAGTCCTAATTGAAAAATAAACTAAAGGGTAGGAGCAAAGAACAGACACTTCTGAAGGTCTATAGAGAGATATCTCTGATAATTCATCGTAATGTCGAATTTGGAGCAAAATGAATGTCTCACCATATAATATATCTCTTAAATCTGATAAACCTTGGTATCTGAAGTCAGGATGGAGGGCTCTTTACGTCGACTGCTTTCATTTTCAGTTGGTCAATTTCAGTAGAAAGTTTTATGAAAATTTCATGTGCAATCCTTATAATTTCCTCTAAAACGCTTTTTGCATTTACCTTTCACAACACAGAGCGAGTTCCAGGAAGAGACAGCGTCATTACTTATTGCGTATGTTACTCTTTAACAAGAGAGTTATTTACATTACCACTCTGTCAAAAATACCTGAATTAATTGTATTACAGCTCTTCAATATGAAAATAGCTAGAGATTTTATTACATATTGTATCACTAATAACACTTGAGAGTTACACAAAAAATTATCTGAAATAAATCTACAAGAATAAATTCAAGCATGGTGGAAACGGCAACTCTATATGAAAAATATACAATAATCGAGACATTAGGTGAAGGAACGTTTGGCGTGTAACTAATTGTCTTTTGATTTTGCTATTGATAATTTCATACTAGAGTGGAGAGCGCTGTGGAGATTGGTACTAATAAACAGGTGGCGATCAAAATTCTGAAAGAGGCTGTCAGCGAAAAGGTAGAGAAAGAAATTTCGATACTCAAAACACTCGACCATCCCAATATCATAAAAGTCTTCCCAGAAACTGGCAAGAATATTATCGTCACGGAACTTGCGAGTCAACGTGACTTCTTCAATATCATCTGTGCATCCTTAGACGAACGAGACCAAGGATTCTCTGAGAAAACGACGAGAACTTTCTTCCACCAAATGGTAGAAGCAGTTGAATATTGCCATAATAAAGGAGTTGTT
>ENA-UOTX01000571-UOTX01000571.1-compost-metagenome-genome-assembly--contig:-NODE-571-length-37477-cov-11.067380_pt1 | contig 37477 bp, 24 predicted proteins | sample MGYA00238143_ERZ746982 | MGnify/ENA primary metagenome ERZ746982 (study PRJEB28758, sample SAMN06268862) | compost metagenome | isolation source: single cell | place: USA: California, Emeryville, Joint... | reverse complement strand
GGTATATTCGTAAAGCCTCTGACTGGTCTTCTCGATGCAGCGTCGAAAACTGCCGAAGGCATTCGATATGCCTCAAACCTTAATAATGAGCTTGATCTCATGAGAAGAATTAGGCTACCACGTGTCTTCTACGGGAAAGAAAAGTTCTTAAAGAGCTATCTTCCTTTAGATGCTGAAGTCTATGCGTTTTTGCAGTCAGAAGAGAAGGGACATCACGCAGCGGTGAACTATATAGATACTATTTTAATAAATCAAGAGAGTGAGAGAGATATGATATGGCTGATAATCACAGTCGAGAAATTGCTTTTCGTCTCTGGAAGCACTCAGAAGATGGTTTTAGCGCCGGCAATGACCAATATTAGATCCGTGAAAAGCTATAAGGAGTGCATACAGTTCCAGTTTTTCAAACCTGAAAAGAGAGAGTTATCTCAAAGTGGCTCTTTTATAGAAGAATCTACTGCACCGATCGTTGGAAGAATTAGAAATAAAGACGAGCAGCTGGTAATTGTTAATAACGCTCCGAAGATAAATAGTTACATTGAAAAGCTGGTAATCAATGTAATAAAATATTATAATATCGATGGGGACTATCAATAATGGATCGTTCGTAGTTTTCGTTTAGAATGTCTGTTTTTATGTAACTAGCTATAGGTAATTTTTGGAAGGATAATTTGTAAGCTTGTAAATAGATAGAATTGAATTGCTTTCATACAAATATGCCCATAAATTCATGTAAACGGAAATGTAAAATTTCAATCGACTGATCGCTTGATCGATGTTGCGATCACACAAGGTTATTCGACATGCAAAAAATGAGTTGGCAAATGAAAGGAACTGCGTTTATCAAGTGTTCGTTTTCATTTTAGGCTTTGAGAGTTTATTCTATATATCTCAATAGTTATAGATACCATATATGGAGGTTAAATAAATAACGACGGAATATATATTTAAAACTAGGTTGGAAAAAAGTAATAACAGCAAAATGATTCGTTTTTATTTGTTAGACTTTTTCAAGAAGTGATGACAACAAAACGTCTCAATCTTTATTTTTTTCGAACAACCTGACTAATTTTCATTTTGAGGATATTCTTGATCAACTGCTCAAGAGAATTTATTTGTTTTGTTTGTCATAACCTTCTTTGGACTTCAAAATCTCAATTATTTTTAAATTTTAGCTCTATGAATTCATTTTCACTCATTTACTGTTGTAGAGTAAGGACTGGTTAAAGGAAACATGAAACATTAAAAACGATAAGTTTCTCAACAATAAATTTTTGCTTTAGGCCATCTATTTTTGATTGCACTCGCTCCCTCTGCACCGATAGAGTTGAGTGATAAATTGAGAGTGGTAAGGTTGGTCCAGGTGGTGTTCTTGCTGATTGCACGAGCTCCCTCTGCACGGATAGAGTTGCCGTATAAATTGAGAGTGGTGAGGTTGATCCAGGTGGTGTTCTTGCTGATTATCCTCGCTCCCTCCTCACCGATAGAACTTTGGGTTAATTCAAGAGCCGTCAAGGATTCTCTTTGCTGAAATATGGATCTAGCAACTTGTACAACTTTAATTCGACGTACCACTCAACTAACGAATTGTGGTCAGCTCTTTATACAACGGTTTGTTTTTCTTCTTCTTCCTCTGGTTTCCTCATCTGTCGCTGATTTTTTTCAGTAGCTCCTTTATCATAAGTAGGTGTCTTCTTTAGCTCATCTGATTCTTCTTCTATCAAAAGTTAACTTTCAATTCAGTTTTAAAGTTTAATCAGTGGCAAGTGAATGAAATGGAGAGAACTTAACTTAAATAGAATAATAACACTCATAGAACCAATCTTACCTTGATTATCCTTCTTTGCTTCTGTTTTTTCGGAACGTGATATCAAAGAGTTTTGAATTTCAGGTTCTTTCATATGGAGTTTCTCAAGAGTAGGCAAGTCTTGAGGTCTTAAACTTAGCATCTCCTCATCATTTTTTCGTAGGGCACAGGCTATTTGCTTACGATCTCTACAGATCTCAAGAGTGCCAATCAATACGGTGCCAGGACAGCGGTTCTCTAGGTGGAAAAGCTCCTGTATGAAGAGAGTTGCTGCGCTATCAAAGTCTTTGTCCACGAGGTCTTTGGTAGGGTCAAGAATTCTGATTAAGTGCTTTTCATGTGAGGAATTTCGAGCCTCAGCCTCAAATACTCGATAAGAAGCTGTTTCTTCATGGAGTTTAAAGTTCTCATACAGAAAAGCCGTCTTATGAGGGACAGAAAATGTCTTTTCGTGCTCTTTGGATAGTATCATTGCGGTTCTTGTTATTTGCTTTGAGAATTAAGCGAGAATTAATTTTAGTTGATTAATCAAAGTTAGTCCTGAGTATATTCAAGGTAATGAATCATAGTCAACGCTTTTCTCAAAACTCACAAACAGAGCTTCATCTAAGACTAGCTATTCATTAAATACCAGTTGATTCACATTCAATTCAATATCTAGAAGGTAGAGAGATAGCAATGAATCACTTATTATGCCTACGTACCTCGACCAGAGAGAGAGAAAGATGACACTCATAATGGAAATCTTGAGTATTATCTCAATTCTTAAGAATTCTTAAGATAAAAGTCAATTCACCTCAGTGATATATATAAGGGGATCTATTACATCAACACCGAACAATTGCTTACAATAGCTTATAACCATGATATCACCTGTTCAATTTGCTTTCTTAACTCCTCACTTTGTCGCATCTCTCCTATTAATCGAAGAATGAAAACATATTTCCATTTGTTTTTCTGAAGAACTAATTGAGTACTGCGAAGCTGTAATTGAAGATAGTGAATCGTTTGACCACTTCCAGAAGCAAATAAACAATATCCTACTGTTCTTTCTCTCCAATACCATCAGTTTCAATGAATAGTGAGGTTTCTTTTTGTTTTACTATGATATGTTATATGAATAGGATATATATTTTTGAAAAGGTGAATGTTATTTCAACATTTAATGAGAAATACGGAAAGAAGCTCCTCACATCACTCAAGGTGATTGATTTTTTTATTCGAGGATAATGAGAAGCAAGCCTCTCCAAGACTCAATTTAAAGGAATTATAACAATCTTTTGAACTTCTCTCTCTATATATGAACAAACAATCATCGCCTGATCAGGTCCTCATGGAATATTCACAGTTTGTCTCCATAAGCAACCCAATCACATTTTCTCCTCTCTACTTTCATTTTTGAAGGAGTAGCTGCTGCGTATCATCATCGTTTGCACCTCATCTCGAGATCTTGGTTTGATATTTGCAAACCACGAGCTTTCTCGAATTTCCTCAATGCTCGGCCGAGACTTTGGATTTGGATGAAGGAGTCTTTCAACGAGGTCTTTGAACTCTGAAGAAAACTCCTCAATCTTTACTCGTTTTTGCTTCAGAAACCCCATCGTGAGGCTCCAATACTTAGCCCAATTTCCATTTGCTATCATTGAAAATTTAGAGTCTTTTCCATTCGCGCTGCTAAACGGACTAAATCCGGTAGCCAAGCTGAACAGCAGCTTTCCCAAGGCAAAGATATCCATCTCGGCCGCTTTGTACCCTTTTCCGCTGTAAAATTCAGGTGGACAAAGCTCTGGAGTGGTGATCGCGTCTCTGCCATTGAAGAGTTTTGGACCGAAGGTGTCAGAGTGTCTGACTGTGTGACCAAAATCGGTCAATACGATATCAAAGTCCTCGTTAATGAGGAAATTCTCGGGTTTAAGATCACGATGAGCGAGTCCTTGACTGTGCATGTATTCAACTGCATCAAGGATCTGCTCGAAGTAGTATCGAGCTGTACGCTCATCTAAACGGGCATTCTCCAAAAAGTCAAGGAGATCTCCGTTGGAATAGTATGGAAGAACGAAGATATGATATTCTTTCCCTTTATATTCTCCGAAATCGAGTCTCACGTTGTTGAGTATTTCAATACACTTTATCACGTTTTTATGAGAAGCTTTTAGGCGGAATACGCTGCATTCGTTCTCGAATGAGGCACGAGTGTCGGAGGTGGGAATTGCTTTGAGGACAACTAAGGAGTTTTTTGAAGTTGAAACAGAATCGATGGAAGTAGCGATAAATACAGGGTAGAGGTGGTCTCCACCAATTATTGAAGTTATGAGATAATTTTGGACGGTTCCAATAGCCTTTATGTTGCTGAGGTGGTAATTTTTCTCAGTTACAAGGCTTGGAGTCGAAAGAGGAAGGTAATTCATTTTATTTTATGAATAAACCCCTTTTCTTTGCAGTCAGAAAGGTAATTATAAATTAATCGGTTTGGTAGTGCTTTAACTCTTAAGTTTTCTGATCAATTTCGCCGTTGTTACACAGAAAATAGAATTCTGGAATGGAATCATTGCGAAATTACCCTCAGAGAGGCTTTCATTGCATGAATAAAAGAATACGTTGTACTATCATTTAGCAGGCTCAATACAATCAAAATGGGTCATTAAATGTAGTTTTCAGTGATATCTAAGGAAAAAGAAAGGCGAAGATGGGGGTAAACATATGATTATTTTAAAATTCCTTGCACAGGAATGTTAGGAGCGTTCTATGTTGAGCTATCGCAGTAGGATGCCTGCATGAGGTTTGAATACTAATACATTAGATAGAGCAATATAGTGCCTAGTATTTGCTTTCTGAACCTGATTAAACCGCTTAATTTTAATCCCTCCAAAAATGTTAAACCGAAAGCATAGCAATTCATAATTAGCAGACAAACCAGTCGAAACTCTCGAGCCAGAGCGTTCTATCTCCAATACTCAATTGACTAATCAACAGATAGTCTCCTAATTACTTCAAGAGAGGGATAGTCGCCAAATATAAGCCATTAGAAATTTTAATATTTCCATAAATCACGCGTATAACGTCGATTAAAACACATTATTTAAACAATGCGTTCACATCGCTCAGTTTACAAGCCTATTTTCAGCATACTAATAATGTTCAATGGTATTTTTGAATTGGAAGTATCCACGGAAAGGCTTTTCAACCTTATTTTGATTGCTTAGATCAGGCGGTGGGGTTACTTCTCTTCACATTTAAGGAATGCCTTACTTTTTGCTGAAAACATGAACTATTTTCGAAAATTTATTCCATCTTCAAAGTTAATATTCACTCTTTTTTTCAAATTTATTTTTTCCGACGTGGAATCAGTAAACTAACTCTCTACATAGAAGCTCTTACCCGGATGGCAGATTCTTACTTAATCAACTCTACCTACAAGCTCGGGCAGAAACTTGGCAGTGGCTCTTTCGGCAAAATCTACGCTGCAGTCAATGTAAAAACCCAGCAAGAAGTCGCAATTAAAGTAGAAGACGCAAAATCAAAATCCCCTCAACTTCAATACGAAGCTCGCCTCTATCAGAACATCCTCGGAGACAAGCCAGAGCTTGTCGAAGGAATCCCTCGAATCTATTACTACGCTTCACAGAAAAACCACAACCTCCTCGTCATGGATCTTCTTGGACCCTCTTTGGAAGATTTATTCAACGCTTGCGGTCGCAAATTTTCTCTGAAGACCGTTCTTATGCTTGCTGATCAAATGATCACCCGCATTGAATTCGTGCACTCACGAGGCTATATCCACAGAGACATGAAACCTGATAATTTCCTCATTGGAACAGGAAAGAAAAAGCATATTGTTTATATCATCGATTTTGGCCTTTCTAAGCGCTATGTTCGCGACGGAAAGCATATCGACTTCATCGAAGGCAAAAAACTCACAGGAACAGCGAGATACGCCTCGATCAATACTCACGTGGGCTATGAGCAAAGTCGTCGAGACGATATGGAAGCAATGTGCTACGTTTGGATTTATTTTTTGAAGGGAAGTTTGCCTTGGCAAGGCCTCAGAGCGAACTCAAGGCAAGGGAAATATGAGAAAATCAAGGAGGTGAAAATGGCCACTGAAGTCGACAAGTTATGCGAGGGACTCCCTCAGGAATTTGTGAGCTATCTGAATTATGTCAAGAACCTAAAGTTCACAGAGAAACCCGATTATGATTACCTAAGGCAAAGCTTTAGGGACCTCTTCAATCGGATGGGATACAAGCTCGACTACGAGTATGATTGGACTAAAAAAGCGAGGACGTCGGGTGATGTATCGACGGAAAGTCAGTCGAAAGACGCCATGAAGATTGAAAAAATTGAGCCGAGGGAGGAAGAAAAGATACCTGATGAAAAGAAGGGGAATGTGGATAGGAATCGAACGTCAAACCGAATTGTATAAGCTCCTTTGGTTTGCAAAGCTCTTCTAACTATTCTTTTTTGAATAACTTAGAACGATGATGATAATAACTCAACGACAGCTCTCAAGATGAATTCACCAGTAGTCAAAAATATCAACAATCTGGAAGTTAAAACGAACAGAAATTTTCATACGATGTGGATATAATTTTTCTTCTAGATTAGAATAAACTTCATAGATACGGATTTTTGCTATTGAATTGAGTGCGAGCTCTTTTTAATGAATTTTTCTTTGGAGCAATGTTCATGTTTTAAAGCTGTATTTCTATATATATATGTCATTTCGTAAAATCAAATTGAAAACATGTTTTTTTAAAGGCAGATGAGCGTTTGCCTTGGTCTGATTAACAGCCTCAAGGGTGCGAGGTATAGTATTTATATCTTTTTCTGATATTGTTAAAGTATGAATTTTAAACTTGTAATCCCAAATGAATAAAATTTGGCTAACTTTGATCTAACAAATGAATACACCAGTCTTGCAATTCTATTTTAGTGACTTTTCGCTATTTTCAAGTGAAAGCTCTTTTTAACAAAATATCTCGAATGTACAAGAAAGGACTATTTAATGAAATGTGAATAAATTAATCGAGTATGATATGAATATCTCACTTTACACTCTGAAATTCGTAACTTATATGTAAATTAATAGCTAAAGTGAAAATGATCCACTCAATTCTAATCAAAATCCATCATATTCATCATCATCTTCTCCTTCACTTGAATTGCTGGCATTATCACCTGAAAAATAATTTCGCAATAATCGCAAGTTTTCCTGCATTTCCTCCTCAGTTTGAGGGTCCATTGCTGGGTCAGTGAACGTCCAATAAACCTTCTGTTCCACAAAGGCATCTGTAATGCACTCGACGACAAAATTTTCAATCGAAAATTTTAGCACGATGAAATTGCTCATAAATAGCACATACCACACAGCCAATGCCTCTGAAGGCGGCAAACTAAAAGGGATTTCGAATTCTGAATCTCCAGCTCCGATATACCAAAAAATCGCTAAACAGCACGAAATTGCAGTCATAATAAATAATAATCCAGATGAAATGATAATATTCTTCCATGGAACTTTGAAAGAAGCCTCCGAACAAATTTCCTCGACTACCTCAAATCTATAGTTATATCTTGCTCCACAAACTTGACATGCAAGGGAATTCCGAGTATTCTTCAATTGGGTGAATATCCAATGTTTCAGACAGGATTCATGCACGTAATTCATTGTGCCTTTGCAGGAACAAGGCATTAAAAAATTATCATCGTCGTCTTCAAGAGTGTCTTCAAGGCAGATTCTACAAGGAAGGAAATTTGCGTTGTTTTCATCTGAAAACACTTCAGACTGCGCCTCCGAAGCATCTTCAAGCTGATTTTCGCATGCTGTTAGTGTCTCTAAGCCAGGATTATTGACTTTGCTGGGTGTTAAAGGCTGAGCTCGCATTATAAATTCTGGATGATCATTAAATCAAATAATTTATTTGTTGAAAGCTTTAATCAAACACAAAATTTAACAAATGCATTGTTTGGCATGATCAAAATGAGTTTGAAATTTAACAATGGAAGCTTATTTGAGGTACAAAGGAAGGATTTTCTGGATATGGAGTGAGCTTTAATACTCGAATTAAGATAACTGATTTTAATAATTATTTCTGTTCTCAAAAAATTTTAAACTAAACTTGAGCTATCGAGGCTCAGTGTTAAATCAAATCTTAAAAAGGCAGGTTCATTGAAATAACATTTCATAATAATTTCTCATTGCGGCGAAGTGGTAACGAAGTATTTAGATTCAAGACAACGAGCACGCATCGCAATATCAGTTAGGACACTCTTTTGTACAGCTTTCCTTTTTTTTTATTGGTTTGTATTGCTGACACAATTTGAATTGAATAGGTTAAGCAAAGAAAGGCCAGATAGCAATGTAAGTGGCTCGACGAGAGAAAGATAATGACAAAGCGAAGCTGTGTCTGGCCTTAAGAATATGAATTTCGTAAGATATTTTGAAAAAGAGTGAGATTTGCTGACGATAGTTTGAATGTAGCTCTTAATTGTCAAATGAACTCACACTACAGCACATAAATATTTGTCTTATAAGCTCAACAATGATGAGGATGGTAATTTGGAACCAGCCTTCCTATAAGTTGTCCATACAGGTTTCATATTCTTTGAATTGACTCTCATATTTAGCCGAAATCCTCAAAGTTTGTTCTACCTGCAATTTCCCGACTACCTTTGGCTCAAGTTTATGTGAAGAAAAGAAAAATTGTTGACTATTGATAAATTTCCACGTGATTAGCCTAGAATAGAAATCATTTATAATATTACTAGTGAATGAAAACTAACGCGTTAAATTCTAACTCCTCCTCAAGAATAAATTAGTGAGCCTTATCTGCCATTATGAACGATGCCTAATTTTCCTGCGCTTAACGAATGCGCCAGAAGGTTTTTCTTAGCTTCTGGCGACTCTGAGTTATTCATCTGCGATCTTTTCGGAGACAGCATTGATTCTCTCTGACTGATTGAACTTCTCTTGGATCCATCATCACCATCACCATCTAATTTTCTTGGACTTGAAGCTGAGTCTGTATTTTTTTGACTTTCCCATCTTCCTCGACTCTCAAGTTTCAGCAAAAACTTTCGCGTGATGCTTCGCATAAGCTTCTGATACCGATTTTCCAGCAAAGACTCAGTCAAATGAGCCCATTTTGCGAGAACTGGCTCGGATATGTCTCCATCACTCTTTTTAAGATCACTCTCCGGCTTATACTTTTCTTTTTTAGCGCTTTTGACAACTTTTTTATCTGATAATTTCTTTGCTGAGGGGGACTTAATCAGCGCTTCCTTTGTTGGAGAAGGCGATTTTATCGTTTTAACTTTATTCTTCGGCAATAGAGTCTTTCGCTCTTGATCGATTTCTAAATGAGTGCGATAAAATTTAACCATCTGCTCGTATTTTGCTGGAAGTTTCTTTTTAAGCTTGCTCGAGTTCAACAGTTGAATCACTTCCTAATCGTAAGTAACGCGTTTAATGCAACAAGCTCGTAGTTGTATAATTTACGAAAAATGCTTCAGAATTTGTCATCCTTCGCTTTGCTTCTTTCGATATCACACTAGAAAATGTTAAGCCTTCCATACCAGAGAGACGCTTTACTTTATTTTAACGAGATGGTCTTTTATTTTTTCAGCGTTCCCTCCTTTATACCTGAAAAGATGGATTTATTTGATACAATAGAGATAAACAAGCTAAACTACTTCACTAAGCAAGGCTCATCCCACATCTTGCGCCCGAATCGATCTTTGGTATTACAAAATATGAGAAAATGGCTCCACATGAAGGCAAGTTACCGATTACACCCGGATTAAGATCGAGTCCAAGAGCAGCAAGTAAATTTTGGTTCGTGAGCTTTTCAACAAGTGCTTTTTTCTCTTCTTCCGTGCCTGTGGATGTAGCTGAGTGGAGATTATATCGGAGTTACTTACGTGCTCTTGAGAATTTATCTGCAGTTGTTTTTGTGAATTCAAAGTGCTTGTTTCCCTGAGGAGAAAGGAATCTTCGGGAAGATGCTGGACTAAGGCTTCTTTGTGAAGCTCCTAGACTTGGAGGTCTCTCTTTTTTCTGCATTTTGTCGCTTCGTGTTATATTCAAATGATACGGAGATGTCCTAATAAACTTAAAAGTTGCTGATAGATCTTAGGTTTGGATTCAATAAAATTTACAAAGTTCATCGGCTCAGTTGTGAAGTGAAAATCTTGAAACCTGGATTTTTCCAGGGATAAATAATTTTGGCAGCCTAATCAGTTGTTAAGATATTCGATTCAAACTAAACTATCTATGTCGTGTGGCAGATTGAAAAGTGGTTCTCTATTGATCAGATGCTCTTTTTTTATATATATAAGCATTTTATTAGTAAGACTCTTTAGAGAGGTCTGTCAACCAAATATCATTGAATATTATGCTGTACGTCAATTAATCAGAATTTATCCAGCTATTTTGACTGCTCAGCTCCAAAAGCTTGTACTAAGACCCAAAATTATCAAGATAACACTTATTTCAAGTGTTATTTCAACTTCTCTGAAAGAAGAGGAAGTAGACGACAGCGTATGAAAGGTATATTTGAATGACCAAAGAGGGTAGCTCTTCTTATCTTTTCGAATGATGTTCAGAATGAGTATGACCAATCATCGACTTTTGTGCCTCGCAAAAAATCTGGCTGAAAAGAATTTAAAACTTCAAATTTAGAAGTTCTTTTCGTAAGGCAATTCTTTTCATACTCTTTATGAGAATCTGGAACATAAGAAAAATTTACATGAAATAAATTGGGTATTTTCGTAGATTGTAAATTCTATGCAAAGCTTTTGAAAATAATGCTTTCTCAAGTGCTAAGCATTGTGGTGCAATTCAGAAAGGAGGTTTGCAGAAGGTCCTGCGCTGATAGTAAGGATATAGAAATTAGCTAATATGATGTTGAATTCAAAGCTCTTTTAGCAATCCTCAGCCCTTCTCTTCATCTTAGAGATCTAGTAGCCCTTCGGACAGCAACCTACGAATCTCATTCTTAAACGAGCGAAAAAAACAAGAAAAGAAATAGATACACATAATTTGAGAGAATAGGACAGCTCGCGTTTTTAGTCGTATAAAAAAAAACAAACTCAACTGATTCAAACTAAAGCCTCAATTGTTTGTCAGATCTTGCTTGGATGCATTAAATCGACTAAGTAATGCCCCTATTTCTATTCATTAGATCTCTTCTTTCTCGAAATTAATTTTCTGTGCTACTGGTCAACGAAAGCTCCTAATGTTATTTAGTTGAGGAAACTGGCTCACCTTTTTGAGCCATAAAACGAGAACGATGCTAATCTCAATCATCATCAGTGAGCTATGGAGGTATGGTACACCCCTAAGGACATCGAAATATTGGTTCTGTTTAGCGCAAGGAAAAAATTCAATGTTTCTTCATTAGTAACTGTGAAACTTTTCAAATATATATATGCAGAGGCCTAGAAAAATGAGAGAAATTGTCTCGACTAGTCGAAAACAGCGATTCGGACTCGCTATTAGCTCGCTTTTCTTCTTCTGAAAAAATTAAAAATCCTTCTCCTTGAGAACAATACAGCACTGGTCGACGATGAGATTAATTTAGTAAAAACTCTCTTAGTTAAGGAATAATTTTATTTGAATGTCGTGAAATACTTCTTTTTACTTATTTCAATTAACTCCGAAAAGTCAAACCAGCTTTGAATGACTGACAAATTCAACTTATAAAAATTCTGGCCGTGTTATCTAAATTCTATAAAAACCAGTACGCCAAGATTCCTTCCTTCAAATCCAAGAAGAAAGATCCCTCAAGCAATCCGAAAACGTACATTACAACCCTACCTTCGATGCAGTCGCGGGATTTCCAGCCTCTACAGGACCGTCGAATTAGCCAATTTAAGATAGTCCCAGCGCGCTTTTACAAATGTTCAAGGTTATAAACTTCTTCAGTGAAAATCTTGCGATTATTTAAAGGTTGCATAAACCAGAATTATTATCATAATTGTATTATATTTTTTATAAGACCGAAGTAATCCTAATGATTTCAAATTTTTCTGTCGTCTCTTTGGACAATTTTTTGAGGCAAGAAGCCATGATACAGGAGCGAATGACACTAATTCATCGACTCCAGGTGCAACACCATAGAAGCAAGGTTGAATGCTTACTTAATCCTCAGAGATTTTCTCAGGCGAAAGTTTACTCTCAGCCCATTTTCAATCAGTTTTCATGCTGGGAGCCTCATCAAACAAAGATCTCTCCAGTATTCGGAGTAAATAACCAGTTGCCTCAAGTTGAACGAATCAATCCATATAAGGCTCAATATCAATCGCCTCAACTCAACTTTCATTCACTTAAAAACGCAATATCACTTCCTTTAACAGTGAAGGAATCCTTCTCTTTGATGAATAAGGACAGTAATTTCAAGCTTCAATATCAAAAACCAACACACCTCTCAAGTCCGTTACAATCTGACTGCGGCTCAATTGAGAAAATTGGAGTGAAGCAAGAAGAAGATAAAGAGGATCGGAAAACAGCTTCGGAGTCTGATGTGACGGTGGAGAAAGTGTCTTTGAGCAAAAAGATCAAGCGAACGTAAGAACTTGATTGATATTTCCTTTTCTCATTTTCTGAAAAAGAATTAATAAATGCGGGCATCCAGAGAGGAAGCATTATGCGAAAGGTATGTGTAACAACTGCTACCATAAGTTTGGAAGGGTCGGAAAGCCTGAGATTTGTGGACATGATCAGATTTATGCCAAGGGACTCTGTCAAAGGTGTTACTTAATTAAATACAATAGAGTAATATAAATTGAAATAAGAGTAGTTGCTAATCAACTCATTAGGAAAAAGCTGAAAAGAGTTTAGCGGTGAATCAAAACAAAAACTGAGTAGATGATGTCTGTGATCGATTCACAGACAAGAAAAGAGGTTGATTAACGGATTTTTTTCTTTGGTAACATATTAAATAACAAATTTGGTAAAAGTATTGCCAACTAGCTCTTTGTCGATTAAATGTTTATAAGATTTCTTTTAGTTACATACACAATCTGATAATTTGAAGTTCTTGCTTGGTTCTTAATAAAACTTACTCTTATAAATCTTCAATGTCTGATTGGATTAGAGAATAGTGAAAGATGTTATAATTTATGGAGTAGGATCTAACAGTAAATTGTAATAGCGGAAATCTGAAGAAACTTTAAACGCCAAAGAGGAAGAAAAATCTTCAAAAGCATTCCAATGCTTATAATTGTTTGGTTTAAAGATTATTTTTTGTACAACGACTGTGAAAATATTAAGATTTGCTGCCACATTCACTCCCTCGCAGGAAGTTTCATTTGAATTATACCTTATTAAAAGTCAAGCAAACAGTTAACTTATTCTTTTCTACGTTGACCTGTAGCAACAAAGAAAAAGCTATTTCAGATAGGAGAGCTGCTAGAATATGGCTCATTCACATGAGGAGGGCAATTGTCTCCGATCTTCCTTCTTTATTTGCGGATTAGAGCGCGATTTATCTCAATTCCACCGCTGACCCTAAACTATGCGATAATTATTACTAAAAAGCAACTTAATCAAGGCAAATATGGAATGATTTCCTTTCTCTTTCAACTCATACATAAAAATCTAAGGCAACTTATCCAACATTGAATAATACAGCCACTCTACTCAATTCGCACCCAAAAATTTTTGAATTTTCAGGCTCGAATTTTTCGACTGTGAATAAATTTTTTAATATTTCAGCAACGATAATTCCGAAATTTACCTCCTAATTTTCTGTTCAAATTTCATGACGATTTGCCTCCTCCAGGCAAAATTAAAAACTCTTGGATAGTAGCTAGCCCATACTCATTTAGCATGAATAAAGTAGGAATGAGGATTAAAAGGACTTCTAACAAAAAATTTCCTCAAAATCGAGCTTGCATGAACCCTCTTCACGCTTCACCGACAAAGAACGGCCTCCTTTGTCTTCCCATGAGAGAGAAATATGCGTTCGGAGCTTCGCGGATTAATCCCAATTAAAAATCAAATTCTCTGTATTTAAATTCTTATTTCCTTAATTCTGACAAGTCGAGATAGCGTTATTAAGAGATAAGAGGCTTATTATAAATTTATCCCTATACATGAAGAGTACAGGTAAGAACATCACTAGACCAATTCTTTAGCTTAATGAACCATCCTAGCTGGTGAACCGCTTTCCACCGCGAACTACACTTGGAGCGGCGTCCTGGAATTTCTCCGGAGTCAAAACCGCCGTCCTGCCGATAAAGACGCCTGGCTCATAGAAAAAGCGCTTATGCAGGTAACTGCTGTCCTTAGGTTCTGCTTCATGTCTGGTAGGAAAAAATAAATGCTCTACAGAAAGAGCTTACGGCAAAAACCAAAGAATTCGAGCTCTTCAAGAAGAAAGTGCGCTTAATTGAAGAGGAATTACATTCAGAGAAGTAAAATTGCTTTTTTGCTTGTTTTCATCTGACTCTTCCTTCCTTTTGTAGAACCAAAAATGCCACTGAGAAGCTCAAAACTATTGCCACTCACCAAAGAGTCAAGAGTGACTTTTCTCCCAAGGTTCTTCCATCATCGAAGAAAAATCATTCGCCGAGATTATCGTTTATTTTTCCTGGATTCCCTGCGAAACAAGAACAAAGCCGCATGTAAACAGTTCAGAGGTTCTTAGGTCTCATTTGTTCTGTTTAAAAGTACATCACCTGCCTCTGGTCAATCGCGCGGGTCAATAGATCAACCGACAGGACCTTACTTTTTAAAGAACCAACATAAACAAAACCCTTCAAACGAAAAGCAAAGTCCGCAGATCTCGTTCGTGAATATCAGCTTAGTGCAGTCACCATTGTAACAAATTCGTGAAGAACTCAAATAACAAATGTTTTTATTATTTTGAATAGGAATGCAAAGGGTTTAAGTCAAGTCGCGTCTGGTACTCACCTCCACCCGGTTAATAGCTGCCGAAGCATGAAATCGGTTGATGAAAAGGCATCTGGGAGCCTATCGAGCCATAGAAGAACCCAAAGCGGAAGCAACCTCGCTTTCTCAAACCCATCTTCGTTACTTCCGAAACCTGAAGTCCATGAGGAGCCTATTGGTGCAAAGACATCCCGAAGAAACTTAAGAATTATCGAACACTCACCGGACCATTTGATTCCTTCTCATACGGATCTAAGCGCAATTTCATCGAAAAAGAAAAGCGGATCAAACTCTAGCAATGCGGCAGAGGGCACAAGCAGTCAAACTGAGCGAGTGATACCTTCAAAAGACAAAAGAAAATCAGTTTCAGCAAAACATAAAGAGTCTCACGACAAAACTCATTCTACCGTCCAGAATAAGCAGCAGATACCTTTACCACTGAATCTCACCCCAGCTCAAAGGCACGCAATGGTAGAAACAGTCAGAAGGAAGTGGACAGTAGATCAACTCCAACCGACCACTAATAACGTGCAAAGTACTCCAATCACTAATAATCCAACGCAAAACCCTGCAACTGTTACAGTTCCAGAGAAATCACAGAAAATACTTCCAAGCAAGCGCCGAAATCAATCCAGACCTTCTCCTTTGAATGAAATCGATGAGGTATTTGCGTCATAGTGTACAAGAATTTATTAACTCATTATTATATAGAAAGCACTACAATTAACGAAGACTGTCTGCACTTTACGAAGTCATATGGATGGAGTACGCGGTGTTTTCTTTTCTGCGAAGGACCCCGTCCTCACGACGATATCTGAGGATAGCATGGTGAAACTTTGGGACACAAAGCAATTATTCTCAGCACCTAAAGGAGCTCATATCGATCCGTACTACACATTGAGAGCACATAGTGGACCTCTTTTGGCGATTACGGGCAACCAAATCGATGAAAACATCTCGAATTCTCAAGAGAATTTGGTATTTACAGCGGGAACCGAAGGAGTGATCCGAGCTTGGAACGTTATGAAGCCAGAGACCGTCGATAACTTCGGACCTTGCGGAAATATAGATATTTGTGCAGGTGCATGGAAAGCTCATGAGGATGCCATTTGGCAGCTCGTTCACCATTCGCGAGAAGTAAAACCTGCTTTTGGCATTCTTGGGTCACTAATAAGTTATTTTTCACTAGAACCTAATGATATCATCGAGCTCTGATGGTCAAATCAAACTGTGGGGGACTTCACTCGAAAATGAAGGGACTTTTGGACTAGGAAATCATATTGGAACAATCACTTACAAAAATTCTGAGATTGGAAATTATGATATTCCAACTTCGATAGCTTGGATGTACCGTAAGAGCGAGGAGATAGTCGCTGGGTATGTCAATTCGACGTCCCTCATCGTTTATAACGCAGAAAACGTAAATATTTTTCCTGGAGTTGGAATAACTCATTCTTCTTAGGGAAAACAAGTCATGCAGATGAAATTCCCAAAGATTTCAACGGGCGCTTCTCAACAAGCGAATAAGTAAAAAAATATAGTTTTTTTTGTAGATTTGCTCATGAATATTAGGGTGATTTACTCAGAAGAGATGAATTTCGTGATTTCTGGGCATGAAGACAACAGGATCAATTTCTTTGATTCCAATTCAGGTAACTTTGTCATACAAGCCTGACAAAATAATCATAATGATCCTCCTTCAGGAATCTTAATAAAATCAGTGCTTGGTCATACTGATGCAATTACCAGTCTTTCAATTAACAAAAACCGCAATCATTTGGCCTCAGTCTCCCATGACGGAACTCTTCGCATCTGGGACATGAGGAATTTCCAATGCCTCAGTGAAACAATGGTAAGCTATTTCAGTGGGGTCTCAGTATTCATCCGCCCTTTTCTCTGCGCAGGTCCATTCAAAGAAATATGACGAAGCCGCCCATTGCGTCAGCTATTATACAAATAACCAATTCGACATGCTTGCCACAGGTAACGAGATTAATTCCTATGTGTTAAGCTCAAATCTACTTCTACATCAAGGTGGAGCAGATGGCATTGTTAAAATCATTGGATACAATTAAGAAGGACTCTCAAAGTATTCTGAGAGCTGAGATATTGAAATGACCTTCTTCTAATATAATTGTCTGAATTTTCAGGAAGCGAGCAGACTCTTATCATATTGAAATGCTTTGTTTGTGTAAAGGGCTATTTGGCTGTGCTTTCCTCAGGCGAAGCTTAATTTAAGATTAGCAGAAAACATTTTATTCTTTGCTAATCTATTCTCTATTATCTTTCATGTTAATTTTTTCATTTTTTTTAATCTTCATCTCCAACATGTTGTATGATGACATTACCTTTTGTAATGTCTTTATGAACAGCTGTTTATAAACTGATCTATGCACAAAATAGTACAAACACAGAAGCTCAAATTGAAATAATTCATAATCAAATATAAAAGTAACTAAGGACTCAGAGTGAGTCATCCCATAAATTTTTTCTCTCAGCCAAACAAATAACTTCACACAACTAATATATTGACCATAACATTCTTCTTGGAGTCTTATGTTAAGGTGTTTTCGTTCAAAGACAGCGGGAATTTTAAATTAAGTTTGAATACAAGATCTACCATGGCATGGCTACCAAGAACAATTTAATAGCTTGCATAATTGTTGTACTTTGGAAGTGAGGCTAGTCAATATGGTAATTTTGTTATGTATTAGCGTTTACAGATCTCTGCCGAAGAAAAACCAAATGATTTGTCTGCTTTTTATTGTTCTAAAAGGAAATTCATAAACATAATTTAAAATTGCGTTAGTTCGTCTCTCTTCCAAAAACCTGGACTTATGGGTACCATTTGTTGTTCAAATCGCTCAGATAAAGCATTTTTTCACCGCGATTCTCTGGTCTTAAACTATACTCGATTACCCTCCGAAAATTACAATGAAGTAACGATTCAATATATCAATCTGATGTATTCTAGGTACTTGAAACAGTACGCGAAATCTTCATACGTCTCAACGGAATCCGCCAAAGTCAGAAGCAAACTACCTTCTACTTGCTTAATTTGTTTGAAATCCATGAAACGAGATCAGAGGCGGTTCCTGAGGCTATCGTCGCGTATATCTGGACTATTGCAGCATACTACGCGTCACATCGCATCTTGCAGAAGTTTTCCAGTGACATATATGATCTTCCTCCGTTCTTTCACGTAAATTTTGAATGGGTGGACAGGGAGCAGGTGGAACTATATACTTTTAAATCAAATTTGACGGAATATATCCGAATCGTGACAGAGAAGCAGCATATAGTAAGCGCACTTCTCATTCAATTGGATCCCTATCTCGAAAAAGTTGTTGGTAACACCCGCAGTTATTACTTTTTTGTCCTAATAGTTTTTGGATTTGAAATTCAGAGCTCACAGAGAGCTTGAGATTCCAGTTGAGAAAGGAGGGTATGAGCGAATCTGTGATGTAATTGCTATGTTCTGGATGTTATTATAATGCATATGCCAGTGAAAACGCAGTATCTGAAGCAAAAAGTAATTTGGAAAAATGCCGAGAAAAACGTCGGTTAGCAGAAGAGTTTTTCCATGATTTGCAGAGAAGAGAAAAGGAAATTATTTTCAACCTGAAAGTGTTCAGAAAAGCTGTCGAAATGTCACATGAGGTTGCAAGGAAAGCAGTAAAAGCTGGGAAAACTCAACCTGCTGAATTATATGCTGAGTTTGAAAGCGCAATTGAGAAGCTATTCAAATAAGCATCCATCATCATATCAGATGTATCCACCAAATTGATTAGTAGTAAAATAGATCATAGTTAATCTTTTGCTCATAATGGCTTTTTCAAAGTAATTTTGATGATAAGCTCATTCAATAAATAATCACATTTACTCGATTTTTGCATATACATGCCGATAATAGCTTTCGTAATTTTGCTTGTAAGATTAGTCAGTCTCATACTGAGTCGCTTGTTTCTTTGTAGATCGCGAATTTAAAGATAAAGAACCTCAATTTATTAATTCGATTATCTCACGAAAGCAATTGAGTCTCAACACAAAGAAGCCCTTCCTTGAAAAAAATTTAGATTAAAAGCAGTCCCAGTTCATGGCGCAACCTTCCAATTACACCGGTCAAATAACTAAACTCTATGACTCCCTCGAAATCGAGACGAAACAGAAGAAAATACAAAATTACCTGAAAACGCATGGCTTAGACCAGTCACGAATGTCTATTTACACCACTTATTTCACATCTCGCTTTGTTTGCAGCATTCTTCCAGAGATCCTTAAGCGGAAAGCAATTCACGTCGAGATAACTTTATCAAAAAAGGATTTCCACCTAATCACTGACATTTTACAAAAATTCGAGAATCCTGACACAGAAGGTGAACTTATCAAAATCGATTGGGAAGAGGCCGTGGAAGATAAACGAGCGTCGCTGCAAACAAGCGCTGAAACACCCAAAACTTCAATGGCAACCGAATCTATCCTAATTGTTAGCATATGGGTCACATGGTGTGGTCCTATTCAAAGGAAATTAGCTTCTGCAGGGTGGGGCGAAGACACTGAGTGCTATGTTTTCCCAGGAAATTGGTCCATTCCAAGTATGGCATTGCTAGGCATTGAAGGTGTTTCAAGCCTTACAATCACGGATGTTTATGGCAATTCTCTAAAAGAGTGCTCTTATGAAAGAAAGGACCAGCTAATGAAAATTTTGGATCAGGAGTTCTCGTTTACTGTGGCAAAGAAAACAAAAGAGAAAGGCCGGCCTGAATCCGAATTCACATTGCAGAAAGATGAGTTCTATGAGGCCAGGGAGTTTTTAGTCGGGAAAATATTGCCAGCACTTGATTACGAGAATGTGTACAGAGGAAAGGAATCAAAAGAGCTTGATGATCCTCAAATTTTTAAGTCGGCGCAAATTATGTTTAGTTTATCGAGTATAAAGGTTATTAACTACAAAGAAAGGAAGATGGAGAAGAAATGGAGGAAAATAGATTGTATCAGTGTCTGTGACTACGAAACCAGCAATGTGATAGCATTTGTTGCAGAGGTTTTCAGTAAATTGAAAGAAGATTTGTGGACGTCACGTGTATTAGAGCAAAGTAACCTTAACAAGCAGAGCGACGAAGGCGTATTGCCAAGGCGGTCGAAACAAAAAGATGAATGCAAGATATTTTAGCTGGAATTTGTGGGGGTACAGTCACAGAATATAACAAGAAAAAAATATAGGTATTCAAATAGTTCTTCAAAGTATTACAGCTTAGAGTAAATCTTAATTTGAGTTTGTTTTCTTTTCAAACATGCTTTTTTTTCATACTTAAAAAATCATTTGGCAACTGATATCGTCCGTAATTCTTGAGCGATTTGTTTTTATCATTTCTGCGACTAGTGATATGTATGATGTTAGGAGTCGGGAGGTCGCCTCTGGAGGTAACTCATGATAGGAAGTGCATTGAGGGAATGTATGATTCTTGTTATTATTATTTTGGAAATACCCCTTAATGTTAGACTTTCTTGAAAACACTCTAATAAATAACTGCCCAGAATGAATTGTCGTTCCAACAAAAAAATTTTTATCCGATAAAGATGACCCTTTTCAACTAAAGCATCTTTTTATAATTAATTGACTCGAAAAACTCGTCTTCTTCTACGAAATCTCATTTTCCCTTTGATCAGAGACAGTAAATAACTATTATTCATCATTATTTTAGATCTTACGAGATTTACATTAGTCTAGCCAACTCCAACCCTCTAATTATGAATTATTAGCTTCCTTCATTGCCTGTTAGCATCTTACATCCTTCAATGAGACTAAATCAAGTTCTAAAACCAATGCATAGTATAATTTCTAATTCATACTGACAGAAAATGCCGAACGTAAAACTGCTTACATCTTTACATTGCATATTAACCTCTCCCCCATCTAGTTCAACTGTAACTGCCAACAATCGAATTCAAACTCCGACACAGCCGGAAAAAGGTATCAGAATTTGATACCGTCTCTGAGACCAATTAAATATCTTTTAAGCAAATATATATCTAAGTTTCATTTCAAAAGTTCCGTGCGAAAGGAAATATTTAAAATTTCAAAAATTTCTCCTTTAGAAAATGACCTTTTATCTCGAATCCCAATACCTCAACCTCAACAAAAAATACCAAGCTTTCGAGTATGAAAAACTCGTTGACATGGAAAACCCAAACGTCCAACACCTCACTATCCAAGATCCATCTCTCTCAGGAGGCGAGAACGTCAACGAAGGAATTGCGCAAAACACCTATCTCTTTGTCCAAGAGAAGGACCTCATCGCCTTCGACGTTGCAAACCTCATCGCCTTTATGAGGAAATACCGGTTCGAATACCTCGACCATAAGACCCTCACAACCAACGTTCCGCCAGAAGTCCAAGCCAAGGCGGATAAGTTCCCTTTCGAACAAATCAAAAACCGAGTCAGCTTCGTTTTCCAGAAGTACCAAGAGCAGCCTGCCCTTCTCGACTCTCTCATTGAGTCGGTAGTCGTTCCGCTTATGGCGCTTGTCGAAGAATACCTATTGATCATCATAAAGGCGGCTCCGATCGAATTCACTGTAATTCCTGAAATTCATTCGTTAGTGTCAATCATCTACGTCCTCTGCAAAGTGCGAGGCTACAAATACATCACAAAGTTCTTCCCACACGAGGTCAAGGACCTTGAGCCCGTTCTTTACTATCTGGTCAACCAACGCACAAAAGATAATGAGGTTTGGGAGACAAAGTACGTCTTCATCCTCTGGCTCTCGATTATCGTGTTGGTTCCTTTCGACCTGAAAACCATCGACTCGGCTCTTACGAGCTTGGAGCCAGCTGGCGAAAATGATAAGAGCGCAAAGACGATTCATGACAACATCATTGATGTCGGCAAGTTTTATATCAATTCTCCAATGAAGACCCGAGACGCTGCTGCAATTGTCCTCTCGAAGTTCTTTTCAAGGCCGGACATTCAAAAAACAGACTTGCTCAAAAACTATTTGAATTGGGCAGCTGAGACGATCAAGAGGCTCGAGGACGACCCCTTCAGCTCGTTCTTTGTTACGGGAATTTTCTCCTCGCTTGTCGAGATCTTCAAGGTAGGTCAGCGAAATGAGCTCCTTGATAAGATTCCCTTGATTTTCCGCCTTATTTCTGACGAAGAGGAAGAATCCAAGACTCAGGGAAAGAAAAAGAAAGTTGTTGACTCGAGCTCGTTAAGACATTACAAATCTAAGCTTGCTCAAAGAATCGCTTTGCAGTATCTGAAGCCGCGCCTGAATACCTGGGCTTATAAGCGTTCATCGAATTCTCTCATTGAGAATTTCAAAAAGACGCTGGATAATTCGAAGCTTCAAACGAACGTCATCAGCAAGGTGACGATGAACACAACAACGAGTACGCTTGACGTTCAACTGTCGACTAAAGGCGGAAAAGACCAACAAGGCGATGATGATGATTACTTCGATGATGTTAATACTGAGCATTTGGAAAGCATCATTGACTTTTTGTTGACTGCATTAAAGGACAAAGACACCGTTGTCAGGTGGTCAGCTGCTAAAGGTATCGGAAGAATCACCCAAAGACTTGACCAGGATATGGCCGACGAAATCGTCAACTCCTTGTTAAAGTTGTTCTCACCTCATGAAGGTGATGGCGCATGGCATGGCTCTTGCTTGGCAGTGGCAGAACTCAGCAGAAGAGGGCTGCTCCTTCCGGAGAGGCTAAAAGAAGTTTTCCCAATTCTTTTCAGAGCCCTGCTGTTCGATCAAAACCAAGGAAACTACTCCGTTGGTTCTCATGTCAGAGATGCTGCGTGCTATGTGGCTTGGGCGTTCGCAAGAGCATACGATCCATCCTTAATCAAAGAGCACATGCTTTCCCTTGCGCAGCATTTATTGATTGTCAGTTTGTTTGACAGAGAAATCAATTGCAGAAGAGCGGCTTCTGCGGCCTTCCAAGAGCACGTCGGTCGACAAGGAAACTTCCCTCATGGTATTAATATTCTTACTGAGGCAGATTATTTCACACTGGGAGTGCGATCCAACGCTTATCTCAATGTGTCTATTTTCGTCGGACAATATGAGGAGTACTTCCAAGGTTTCGTTGATCATCTTGCTACGATCAAACTGAAAAACTGGGATCCTGAGGTGAGAAGACTCGCCGCGGCTACTCTCTCACTTTTCTCTCCGCTCCATCCTGATTACCTTTCGAAAAGAATCCTGCCAAGTTTGGTACCTCTCTGCTTAAACGAGAGTGTTTTGATCCGACACGGAGCTATCTATGGCGTGTCTGAAATCATCATCGGATTGGCAGGCAAATCGCATCTACATTGCTGCGTTAATCTCATGAAAGACAGTATTTTCCTCAAGAGTTTGAGCAAAAACGAGAAGAAGCTGATAAAAGCAGGCGAGTACATGCAAGCTTTTAGAGAAAAATACGAAGGTCTCAAGGAGAAAGACAACCTGGTTGTATTAGACGAAACCACTTTGAAAGAAGTCATCGACATCGTAGCTAAAATCGAAAAGGCGAGACTTTACAGAGGAAAAGGTGGAGAGGTCATGAGAAACGGAGTTTGCAGACTTATCGAGTGTATCTCCTACGCAGGTCTTAAACTTGGTGATGCTCAGATCAAGCGATACATGGAGACTCTCGAAGAGTGCCTTAAAAACCCTATCACAGATATCCAAGACAGCGCTGAAAAGGCTCTTTCAGCCTTCAGTGAGAGATATCAAGGCGAGAACCGCAAGGAGTTCGCTTTGTTCGTTGAAAAATTCCTTAAGTCGGCCTCAACTGATCCAAATGTGGCAGTAACAAGAGGATACACCCGAGGTCTTGCGAGCCTCTCGACCAACCTCATCAGGATCTATTGGGAGAAGATCATTAAGGTCCTTTCCGAGAACTGTGAGAAGAAAATGAAAGAACTTGATGACGTTGACACGAGAAAATACGCCATTGCTGCCTTCGAGAAAATTGTTATCAAATTCCTTGAGGAAGATGTCGATTGCACCGGCAAAGACCTTCCGATTACCCAAGAAACTTTAGAAGGAATTTTCAAAACAGCGTTCAGTCTCATGGGTGATTATACAATGGACAAGCGAGGTGATATCGGGTCCATTGTCAGAGAAGCTTCGATGTACGTGATGTTGAATTTGATAAAGGAAGTTTCTCTCAAATATAAGAAGAATCCAAACTATCCGCTCAAGATAACCGAAAACATTGTCTTCAGAGTCGTTTGTGAGCTCTTCCAGCAGTTGGCAGAGAAGATTGATCGTACGAGACTCATCGCAGGTTCGATTCTTCAGGAACTTGTGGACAATTACCATTCTCTTGTTCCTGATTATCCGCACAAACAGAAAGTCCAAGCTGTTTTCTGCCGCGATAATATCGTCGTTCTTATGCAGAATGAACAGAACAGAATCTCTAATGATTACTCTTTGGAGGAAGAAACCAAAGGAAAATCTTTCGCGACTATCAGCACGCAACAACAGGACGGTGAGAATGCTGATTTCAAAAAAGACTTTGTTTATTACTGGAACGTTTCGCATTGTGTTTACCCAGTCATCGTTCCTTTCTTGGAGTATCCTGAATACTCTTATCATCTGGTAAATGCAATGTTCTAAACTGATATTGAATCATTTGTGGTAATATAGGTGAAAGGGCTGTCGATTAGTGTTGGTGGTATCAACGAGTCGATTGCGAAGCACTCGTACCAAGCGCTGAGGAAATATATAAACGATATCTTGTAAATATTAAATGTTTTTCAAGTGTTCTAAAGGATTTATGTAGCAAACGGCCTAATAAGCTCGAGTTGATCAAGGACTTATTGACGAAAATTGCTGCAGTGATGAAAGATCATCCAAATGACGAAAGAGTGCTGGTTCCACTCCTCAAGACTGTGCAGTTGATTTTGAGCTCTGAAGAACTGCTGAAAGAAGAAATAATCACTCCAATTGCAACCGAGTTGGTCGACCTCACGTACAAGGAAATCCAAAAAACAAAATCCGTCGTTAGAGTAATAACACTATTCAATTTTCGATAGCTAATCCAATAATTCCTTCTCTTCAGCTCGAAAACAGTGTTGGTATATTTGTTGAGTGCCTCAGTCTCAAGGATAAAAATCTTCTTGCGAAGATTTTCGATGTGTTCCCATTCTTGCTATTCCATAAGTAACTATCCTAAATTTTTACCATTTCTCACTATAATACTCATCTATTTAGATTCCCAAAGGTACGAAAATCTTTCACTGATAAGATGTATCTGTTCTTGATGGGACATGGAGAAGAAATATTGGGAGAAGAATTGAATGAGAAGTTCAGTGCGCTTGTTTCAGAGCACGATTGGCTGGAAATGAACGTAATTTCAAATTCGTGGAGAAAATAGTCATTTGTTTTAATGATGCTTTTAGGAGTATGAATTAGAGTCCATGAAAGAAGAAGCCACCAAGGTCATTTCAGAAATTAGACAATCACTTGGAATTTGAGTTCCAACGCTTTCTCGTTAATACAAAAATCGATAGAAATAGAACGTATCGTTGAGTTTTAGAGTGTGCCACATCATATAGACATATAAATCAATATACATTTTAATTGTAAACCATAATTGAGAGGGTAGCAGAACGGTCTGCAGTAAGGTAAACTTCACACAATGCAACCAAAATGAACAATTTATTCATGTAGTAGTTATTCGAAGCTGCAAAGGATAAAATTTAAAGGAAGAATTTATAAAGGAAACGCACATTTATTTTACAGAGTAATTAATTGGTTCTTTTAACTCAGTTATTGAGTCATGTGAGATGAGAATACACGATTGATTTTTTCGGACTATTAATTAACTTTTCAGAAATTTTGAGAGTCTGCTATCTCTCAACTTTTCTACCTTTCAGGCCAATTTAATGTTTTCCAGCTCAATTTTCTTCACTTCAAAAGAAGAAAAGGTAATAGAACCAGCAAGGGCTCTTCATACCAAAATAAGTCAACAGCAGATGCTTAGCAGTTACTAACTTTTAACAGTGGTTAAGTCAACAATATTTTTATTCGTGATGACTATGATGAAGCAAATACTTTTTGCAAGAATGCAAGTTTGTTCGGTGCAAAGCTGACGAAGACATTAGAGAAAAGAAATTCTTCCGTATCAGCAAACCTGTAGCACTGTGATTCTATTCACTCAAGCATTATTTTTGATTTATCTATTCCGAGTTATTGCAGGGTTTTTTCAGTCTAGCAAAATTTCCTCCCATGAAATTCAGATATGTTGCAAACAAAAACCACACATTTTGTAAGACCTGCTCTTAAGAAAAATGCTTAATCTGCTATATTCTCACACGAGAGAAAGGGCCAGCGAAGCACGGAGAAAAAAGAAGTCTTTCCAAGCGATCTGGAGTTGCAGTAATGTTTTTCAAGCTCAATTATTCTTGGAATAATTGGGATTAGATTTTAGCTCATTGAGATAAAAGTTTTTTCTCTCAGAAACATTCTCAAAAGTTCGAAAGAATAGATGTGAAAATATTCTTGGATCAATTCAAATTCGGTATTTTACGTAACATATCAACTAAATTTAAACAGCTCACGCTTTAATTTTTCTTCATCATGAGTTTTATGCATCCAATATTGACAATTTATGCAAGAATACTAAGCATGAAAACTAGTTCAAACAACACTCTTTACCTCAAAAATTATTATTCGCTTTCTTAAATACTCCAGCTGATGTCTAACTTTCTTTCTCATATTCTCTAGAATGAATTTTGTATTTGTTGAAGCATTATAAAAAGCAACAGTACAGGTGGGCAGGCATCCAGCTCATTTCTGCAAATAGGCTATGATTATCAAATATTTTAATGGTGGTTTGAGACCTTGTGAACGTGTTTGTAAATCTCACATCAAGCTCAGAAATATGAAGCTAGGAGCCACAGAAGGATCGAAAAGCCGTTTTTGATTCCAATGGCTCGAGTGTTAATGATTAGTATTTAGAACGATCAAGATTATTCATGAAGAATATAGCAAATGCTTCTAATTTACGATATAAATCCCAAATACTTTTAGAAGGATTTTTACTGATGAAATCCAGTCAACACCTCTGCTTTCGAGACCAAAACATCTCCTTTAACCATGAGATCCCTTTTGTAGTTCCACAAGGAAATAAGATCTAATTGCATTGAAGTTTCCGAACTAAAAATACATATTCTTCATTTCTTGCTGTTGTCTATCGAACATTTCAAATCAGATTTCTCTGAATTACTGAGTCTAATATCTGAACTTTTGTCAATGTTGATCAAAATTCTGCAAATTTCGAGAAATAACGAGCGGAATCAATTCCAGATTTGCTAAATGCAAATAATCCTATAAAGATATTAGGAGTCATTCAAGCTGCTAATTAAAAAATATTTACAGCAAGACTTTAAGCCCGGGATTTAAATTCAAATGCATTCACGAAAAACCCAATTGCAAATTCAAATTTTCATTGAAGGAAAGGATGGCAAATCCCGCCTCGAAGAACATCTACATTGAATATGCGCTTGATCAAAAGCTGAAAATCTCAGTGCCCTCCACGAAAACTAAAGTGCATACCTGCGGTTGGCTGCTTGAAGAAACCATTCAAAAATTGAAACAAGTTAATCCAACGAACAAACAATTCGAAAACATCGTTGCTCTCCAAACCACAGACGATCAGTTCGCGATCGATCATTGGTTGACTCTACCGCAAAAAAGCATCTCGATACTTAAAGACGGGATTGTCCTAAAACCGTTCTACAAACAAGAAAGCGGTTCGAAGGATATCAATGGCAAAGTATCACTTGAAGACTTCGTCGTGGAGACTAAACTTGGATTTGGAGCTTTTTCGAATGTTTATTTGGGTACATGTATTTTATGAATTCATTGGCTAATAGATGATTGCCATTAGTCCGAAAGAAAGACACTGGAATGCTATACGCCTTGAAGCAAATAAAGAAAGGTGATATGAACTCCAGGAAGAAAAAAATCGTTATCCGAGAGCGACAAGCCTTGCTTGACATCACTGCCGTTCAAATCATAACTCTCCGCTACTCATTCCAAACAGTAAATACTTTGACTCGAGAATCGCTATTAAAGCTTTATTCATTAGGAAAACCACTTTTACTTGGTCCTTGATTTCGTTCCTTTCGGAGACCTCCACTCTTTACTTAAAAAAAGGAGCCTCAAAGAAATCGAAGTTCGCTTCTATCTAGCAGAGACGATGCTTGGATTGAACGCAATTCACAGCCAGAATTATATCTACAGAGATCTGAAGCCCGAAAACCTCCTCTTAGACATCGACGGCCATATTTTGATCACAGATTTCGGACTCGCGAAAAAAGTATCAACACTCACAGATTTGAACTATTCTCAATGCGGGACCCTCCAAGTCATCGCCCCAGAAATTTTACAACCTTTCGGCTATAACTGTTCCATTGATTACTATAACCTCGGGACCTTGGCCTACGAACTGGCCACCGGGAAAATCCCTGTGTTCACTGAAAAAGACCGAGTGTTCCTTGGACAAAATAACCCAGAGTTCGATACCCTATCCGTCGAATTGAAGGATTTTATCAAGCAGCTCTTGGACCCTAACCCTAAAGCTCGTTTGGGAGCCACTGCTGGTTTGAGAGAGATTGCTGCGCATCCTTGGATGGCCCAGATCAACCTCACTCACCTCTACAGCAGAAAAATCAAGCCTCCTCTGCTTTTCGACCCCAGTTCGATCAAATACAAGCCAAGGTCAACCGTTCCGAAAAATATTGATGAAACAAACGAAAAATGCTTAAAACTCCTCGAATCCAGGAACCTCCCCTTCTTTTCGTTCTATGGATTCGGAGAGAGTTATCTTTTTGCCAAAATGCCTGAAATGGATAAGGAGACTTCTCTTGAGAAGAAGGTCTCGAAGCTTGCTACAGCGAGTACATGCAATAGCAATTCTCCTTCGGTGGGAAGTACTAAATCAATCGAGAGCTGTGATTCTACGAAAAGAAGCAGCAAGTCCGACGCAACGAATGAGGAAGACTGCTTTGAATGTTTTGAGTTTGAGGTTGGAAATGATTCGATAACTACTCGATTCGAGAGTTATACACTACCAGCTGTAAAATCGATGAAGTTTGTACAGCTGTCGAAAAAGCCAAAGCAACATGTTGGCATTTAAATTATCCACAGAGAAGAAACTTTTAACACTTGTTTTAAATTTGTATTCGACTGCGACTAGTTATAATGCATATCTTTTTTACCAATTAATAAATTTGTCCAATTTTTTTGTTGAAAATGCTTTGCTGTATGAATTTGCTCTTGGATGTGTATGGAAACAGGCAAGACAGATTCATATTTAGTTCCACACTATTTTTTTGATATGATATATAATTCTTAATGATGACTGCACAAAGAATTACGTAGTTCTTCAATAATAGGAAGTAAAGCTTGACCTTCCAAAATAAAAATGCTAGTGGCAGCTCGGAACTTTTGAAAAGTTTGTTTGGATGATAGAAATAGATTTGTTAAATTAACAAAGTCAAACTATCTATTTCTATGAGAGTAACAAAATCGGTGCAGAGGGAGCAAGTGCAATCAGCAAAAACACTACTTGGACCAACAACTTATCACTCTTGATTTATCGTGGAACTTTATCGGTGACCAAGGAGCGATTGCAATCAGCAAGAACACCACCTGGACCAATCTTACCACACTTGATTTATCAGGCAACTCTATCAGTACAGAGTGAGCGAATGTAATCAACAAGAACACCACCTGGACTAACTTTACCGCTCTCAATTTATCAGACAACTCTATCAGTGCAGTGGGAACGAATGCAATCAGCAAGAACACCACCTGGACCAACCTTACTACTCTTGATTTATCTTACAACAAGATCGGTGACCAAGGAGCGAATGCAATCAGCAAGAACACTACCTGGACCAACCTTACCACTCTCAATTTATCAGACAACTCTATCAGTGCAGTGGGAACGAATGCAATCAGCAAGAACACCATCTGGACCAATCTTACCACTATTGATTTATCACGCAACTCTATCGGTGCAGTGGGAGCGAATGCAATCAGCAAGAACAAAACATGGACCAACCTTACCACTCTCACTTTACTAAACAACTCTATCACTTTCTGGGAAGAGAGTGCGCTAAGAGCAAGATGGCCTCAAGCGTCAATTTTTACCTCGTGAGAAATCGAATTATTATATATTCCACATTTCTTGCAACTTTGAACCAATTCTCAATATTGAAAGGACAAATAAACAAATACCTAAAAATTTAGCCATGATGTGTGAAAATTTATTGAGAACCATTACGCAAGCAATTTTGAGAGTTGAGAGATTGATATTGTTCGAGTTGACCTAAGGAAGAAAGTTATTATTGAGGAATTCAAATCCAATGACTTCTTCAAATGCAGAGAGGGAGCCTTTCCAACCAGCAGATTAGAAGAACACACACACTCTCCGCTATTAGGTTAGTAACGACTTCGTTAAAACTAAATGGATTAAAATATATTATTCTCATGGATTTTACAACAGAGAATCTATTGCAATCCATAGTTAGTAAAGACTAGATGAAAAATTATATTTTTAATTTTTATAAATAAGGCTGCACTTTACATGTAGTACTTATAGATCACTATAGTCTCCCTGTATAATATAAAGGTAAATCTCATCTGATAGGTCTTTCTTTTTCATTTTGTATGATTATCGAATATGCTTTCATGAAGAGCGCTAAACTTGATGCTAATATTCTGACGTTTACCCTTTCTTCATCTACGTTGTTTCACGAGTCTTCTATTTACATTCTTTCATTATTTGTATCCTTCACAATTTGCTCTGAGAAAGGATCTTCCCTTGACTTACTCCATTGTGGTGGGAGTTAACTTTTCTCTCTCTTTTTTATCTCTTGAATCCTGCAAAAAATTTGTCATTGCATATGTCGATCGGATGACTCATTTCATGATCAACCGTACCATGTGGTCTTTTTCATCTCTGGTTTCCTGGTGTCGCCTTTCATTTTTTGAGTTTATTCTTTGGGCTGATAGCATCGTTTTTGACTTGGAATTTTCCATTTTCTCCTCTTGCCGCCAGGAAAGGTCGTTCATGGTTTCTTCTCCTTCAAAGTTTTTTTTGGTATCTTTTGTGCTAAATAGTCGCGTTCCTCCGAAGCATTGGCCGGGTTTCATGGTCTTTCATCTTTTTACACTTGGGCTCTACTATTTCTGGATAGTATACTCTGCCTTCGTGCTGTAAGCCTTTACTTATCAGGCTCCTCATTTGCATTTCAAATTTGTGGATAAAGGTGAAAGACTTACATTCCTGATCATTTTTTTTAATCTTCTCCAAGGCAACTTATTGCTCTTCTAGCAACCTCCTAATAATCACTGTGCCTTTCTTCAGGTAGGTTTCCAACGTATAAATAAATCCCATTTCTTCATTATTGCTTGCTGCCGGCCAATAGAGCTAGAAGCATCTTCTGTTGTATTTTAGCCATTCTTTTTTGTGCGATTTCAACCAAATGATCCGTTGGTTCGTTTCAGCTTTGAGAAAAACCTTCTTGGGTCTAAAAGGTAGATTCGGGTTCATAATGATCTTGTTTTTCTTGGTTTTGCCTGTTCTCGGCTATTTCTTCTGCCTACCCCTTCTCAATGAGTTTTTGAAAAAATAAATCTAGACGAAACATCCTTGCAAGATTATAATAGATACAAAACGCCAAACATAAAACTGTCTTCTATCAAAACAATGAAAAATGACACGAATTATCTCCAGATTGAATTAGAAAAATTCACAATTATTTTCCAAAACGACTCCAAAGCACTAATAGCTCTCAAAATCGCAACTCCAACGTTACTGAAGAGGAAGTCTAAAGCTAGAGCACTTACAAGCTCATAAATTTTAATGATTCTTGAAAATAAAGACTGATGAATTCGAAGAATATGCTCAAACATCCGAAATGAGGAAATTAACAAATCACCATATGCGAAAAAAGTAAAAAAAAACTATAGCCAAGTTTGTTACTCTCAATGATATACTACATGATGATGTGTTGTATATTTTCATTTCCTTTTTTATCTTTTGGTGGCTATGTAATATGCAGCTAAAATTATATGGGACGTATGATTTATAGAGTTACAAACACATCCTCAACGGAATGAATGACAAATTTTGCATCACCTTTCTCCATTTTCCAAAGGAATTTTCTTTATTTTTTCATGTTCGCACTCTAAAATTAATCAAATGCTTTATCAAAACGACTACACACTAAAAATAAATTCATTTCTGTTATGCATCTTCTAGATCATAATAAGTCTCTAATATCTCTAATGCCTTTTCATGGACTTCATCAGACTCATGCGACTGCAGTTTTTCGATTTTCTGGGTCCCTCCAAAAGATTCAAAAATCGTCAAAAAAGTATTTTCTTGTCTCTGGTTCAGATGTTTTGCTCCAAAATTCAAAATATTCTCGATCGCTTCGAGATTCGCTTTCAGAATTTCTTCATCCTCATCCATATCCAGGTGATTAGCCAGAAGCATTATATAATCACATTCTATCAATCTGTACACCTGTTCAAATGTCCCATTACTTGTAATATTGGAAAGGGCACAGTACGCCTCCGTCCTTAGCTTAATCCCCAACGTGTTTAAGATGATGATGACCTTACTATTGAATTTACCTCGCTGTCTTTATCATTGCACATTATTAATAGCGTTTTCATCAATCCGGCGTAATCCATGAGAGACTGGATCTGATCAATTCTCCCGCACAAGAGATTTGCTGTCATCCAAGCCGCTTCTTTTTTAATGGATTTCTTATCGTGGTTCAAGAGCCTCATCAGTTTTTCTAAGAATCCTGGCTGCCTTAAAACAACCTATATAATGAGAATAAACTGTTACACACACCACTATATAAAAAGAGAAAATACGTCACATTGCTTTTCGTCCCCAGTACAAATATTCGCGATTGTACGAACGCAAGGGAGCAGTAGCGATATAGGAGTGTCAGGAACCAAGTTAAGTAAATTAGGAACAACATCAGCGTCGATTATCATCTGAATGTGAAGTTTTTTCCCTTCTATTGAGTATCAGTGAAATTAGCTCTCATAGTAATGAGATGAAACTCACGAGAAAGATGTGAAAGTGCCCAAGAAGCGTCGATCAGCGTTTCAGTATCCTGTTTAGTTTTTACCGTCTCAGCAAAGATTGGGATCGTTTTATAGACTAGCTCGAATTTGGGGAGGGGCTTTCCGCTGCAAAGATTCGATAAGGTCCAAATCCCCTGCTTGATTAAGTTTTCGTCCTTGCTTTCCTTAGTGAGCTTTATTAAAGAATCAACCACACCGGCTTTTAGCACATTATCTCTTAGCTTTGCTGAGTCTCCTGCTATATTTCCAAGTCCCCAAACAGCCTTTCGTCATGACATTATATGAGGACCGATTATTTATAATCAGAGAGTTACTTCTTCAACTAGCTGAGGACTTGAAGACTGCAGCAATCCCGAAAACACTGGAATTACACCTTTTTGCACAATTGCCTTTGTTTGTTTGGATGTTCCTGATAACAAATTCGTCACGGCCCATGCGCTTTCAATCTGATTCATTTGCTGTTATTGATAGGATTTGGAGTCGTTTACTTGGAGCTGAGGCTCTTCGCTTTGTTGCACAAATTCGATGAGTTTAGCCACGAGATCTGCGTCAATCACGGATTGTATAGGCGGATTATCGACAGATAGTATCTTCCTGATTCCAATGATTCCGTAGTGAATTTGGAAGCGATCATAAGATTTCACAGCATCGACGAGTGCTGGAAAATCTATCATTGTGAAACTTTTTGCAAGGACTTTTTCAACGTAGTCTTTTAGCTTTAGATTTTCTGGGGTGTTCTGTAAAACTCCAGATTCTATCATAATTCGGATCTTATTTTCTGCTTGGAAGTTTGGTCTGCGCTTTGCGTTAAGAATATCATCTCTTGAAGAATGAATGAATAGGTTTCCTGATGTTATGAGAGGCTTTTACCTCACTTTTCTGCGAATTTCAATTTGAAACTCGTCTCTTTTCTGTTTGAAATTTGTCGCGCTCTCATCTTTAGGAATTGAGGGTGGTTTTAGGGCGAAAAGGATTACCTTTCGATTCTTCTTTGATTTGAGAGCTTACTGAATCTGTTGGATACGATACGATGAATAAATAAGTTTCATGGTCGAGAAGGTTGCTTACCTATGAAATTGGATTCTGCGTTCATTTTTTATTTTTTATTCTTGCATATCCTAAAGCAGATTGCGCAAAAATATCCCGGTAATTGGAGCTGTAAAGAAGATTTTTCTCAATTCAGAACTACTGGGACCTGAAATTATGAAAGCTGAGCCTGGAAGTCGTATTAACAAATCTACGCAAACTCATCTGATTCAAATTTTCTCATTTCACGATTCAAAAGAGTAAATAACATAAAGGTAAGAACGAGTGGAAAGAGCACAGAGACAAATTTTAAGTGGGTAGAGAGACTCCAGACCTCAAGATGATCTCTAAAATCTTTACAATCGAGAATAGAGTGAAAAATTCAGATGAGTAGTTCCAACATCGAAAACAAGGGTAAATTCGAGAAAATGTTTTGCGAACAATCACATTCACTGGCTCTTCCTCTGACTTAGAAAATTTCAAAGAAAGATCCTGATACCCTGTTCTGACAAATATTATTTTTAGTCTTCAAATAATAAAAGTATTGGAAATTTAAACTGAGTTTAAAGTATTCCTTGCGAAGAGACTTGAATCAACATTTAACGTAGGGTAGCATAGATTAAACCGAGGCTATTTATTTTCAAATTCAGCATAAGAACCTCCGTTCAAGGTGAAATAGAGTTCTTGAGAGAAATTTTGTCAAAGTTATCAGTATCAGAAAAGCAAACCAGAAGTCCATTGTAACGGCTTCCCTCGATTTCTGTAAACAACAGAAAGATTACACAACAAGCATTAGGGAAAAATTCACTATTATCTTTCTTGAGTTGTATTGTTACAACCTGGTTAAGTCAACCCATAATCATCAAAACCACGCAGCAACCCTCGAGTTTATCAACTTACCAAATAGAACGAACGTTAAAAAGAAACCAGAATATTCTACTCCAATCAGAAATCTAAAGAAATAAAGCAATGCAAATTTTACTTTCTGATACTTTAAGAATATTTTATTCTGAATTCCCTTGGATGCTTGACCCTTCAACCTCCCCACAAAAACCTGACAGTACAGAAAAATCCGTGACCAACAGACACCAAAATTATAAACAGAGACCTAAAAAGCGACATGCCAGCACAGAAGCAGGAATGAATAAAGGAGAGAGCCTATGGATGATTTTCTTTCTATGCACAGTGCCAATTTTTGTCTATATGTTCCATGCGCTGACCCTTTTCCATTCCGAAATGGAGAAGCGAGACATGCCGGTCTACTCGTTTTATGATTTAAAGCTCACAGTCGTTGCTGCCTGTCTCTTTTACTTCGTCAAGAACGTCTGGGAAAGAACACTGTATCCTCTGGTCTACCCATTCATCAGTGAAAAGCATACCGGCAAAGAACGCGAGATCAGAACTAAGCGCGTAGTGAAATGGATATTCGATTTCTTCTACTACTTATCCTTCACTGTCTTTGGATATTACTATTTCTACGAGTATATTCCACAGATCATGGGCGGTCCTTCCAACTGCGCCGTCAATTTCAGAGGCTACCCTTATTTTCAGGACACCAAATGGCTCCGGGAGTACTATCTCCTTCAGTTAGGCAACCATCTGTACCGAACAATCGACCAATGCATTCGTAAAAGGAACGATGTAAAGTTCTGGGAGTATTTCTTGCATCACTTCTTGGCTATGGTCCTCGTAGTTCATAGTTATGCCAGTCATTGGACCCGCCCCGGCAGCTTGGTGCTCCTTTCGCATGATTTTACAGATATTTTCCTCTCGTCGGTGAGAGCCCAAGAAGCGTTGAAATATAAAATCCCTTATTTCTTCCCTATATATTTCTTTATCACGGTCTGCACTTGGATATATATGAGAGGAATAGTCTTCCCAGCCTGTATTATGAGTACCGCGTGGGAGCTATATTTCTTGGATTCTTATCCTCCGAGAGCCAGGATCTGTGATTTGTTCTTCGCGATAATGACGGTTTTTCTCTGCGTGATGAATTTCTACTGGATTTATGCACTTTCGAAAGTGGGATTGAAAAGTTTGTTCACTCGGTCCTACGCGAATGTTTATGATCCGAAGCTGTTGAAGAGCAAGGAGGAAGAAGAGAAGGAGAATAGAGATAAATTGAAATCGGAGTAGTAAAGTATTAACGACTGAAAGACTCAATAACACAGTCTCATAAAGTAAGAGTATATGAGCCTTTTTGCGAAAAGGTAGTGTTGTATGTTAGATATTCGTATTAACAGTCGAATTATAAAATATAATTATTCCACAACACAGGCAATGAAATAGGGTTGAGCATAAGATATTATGTGGTATTCGTGGATTAAGTATTGTCAGATTAAGTAGGATAAAAGGAGAATTTATATTGTCAGTTTATAATCAATTAATGATTTGAAACTTTAATTTTGTAATTTTGTTTATTCCGTGAAAAGTGTAGTCTTGCAACTATTTATGCAAGACGTTTAAGGGTAAAGGAATGAGTATTGGTAAATGATGTGCTGGAGTCTTTGCTTTAATTAGGACCAAATCTTTGGGCATTGGAAAAAAGGATTATTGAAAATAAACTGAGAATCGGGTTATTTCAAGCTTTAACAAGCTGGAGGTAGTAATGGATCTGTAATATATGAAATGATATCTGTAATTTTGGAGGAGTGGTACTCTTGGGAAAAGGTAGAAATGCAACATGATTTTAACAGAGGTTTTTTAAGAGGAATTTGAATGATGACTGTTATCAACGAAAAAAGTTTTTCCACACATACTTTCTCAAACCTGAATTTCTTATAAAGATTAGAGACATTAAGTTTTTTGTTTCATCAGGATTATCTTACTATTTGCTAAATGAAATTAGTAAGAAATTGTATTTGGATAAGACCGATCGAATTAAATCAAGTGGGAAATAAATACTCATGCCGACGATTTAATCTCTCGTAAATAGTTTTAACTAGTCTTGCTTTTCATAAGATACTCTGGAATACTAATATCAAAGGAAGTATAACATTTTCCCAACTCCTTTCACTTGGGAAAGACGAAAACAGCCTTTCTGAGTGATTTCGATTCGTTATGAGGAATATCAAACCAATTCTGCTTTTGATTTGAATATGATATCAATTACTCTCCATTAAATTAGAAAGGCAATATTGAGCAATGAAAAAAGATATTAGACTTGATAATGGGGGTGATTCCTCAATCTAAATGGAGCCGGAGGATGAAGAAGCAAGCAATGAACAAAATCAGAAAGTATGAACACTTTTCCTATCTTCGTTTTGCTTTCAACAATTGTTGCTTGCAAAGTTCAATATTAGATCACAAAATATTGAACCACAGAATGATTTCCTTCAAAAACAAATGACATATGAAAAACATTTAGAAAATTGAGGACTAGAAAAGCAATGATGAGCGAGTCAAAAGATTTAGTTTTACAAAGGCGTATATCTGTGTTATCAGTTGAGTTATACCACTTGTAATGCTAGGAGGCTAGTTTAAATGGTAAACATGAGAATGAAACGAAGTTTAACTCAGATAAACTGAAGAAGAAATTTTACAACAGAGTAAAAACTGACGAAAATTTCACCATTGTGCTAGTTTGACCAGGATTCAGTGATGTTTTTGTGGATATACCAGAT